>ULVN01106319.1_pt1 | contig 29555 bp, 21 predicted proteins | sample 1959491 | NCBI WGS metagenome assembly ULVN01 (sample SAMEA4835787, study PRJEB28245) | human gut metagenome | biome: gut microbiome; material: fecal sample | place: Denmark | collected 2008 | reverse complement strand
CTCGATACCTTGCTGCATACCTTTCTCGATGCCTTGCTGCAAGCCTTTCTCGATACCTTGCTGCATACCTTTCTCCATGCCCATCTCCATGCCTTTCTTCATACCCTTTTCCAATCCTTCTTTCATACCTTGCTGGGTTCCGTACTTAAGGGCATCATCCTTGATGGTGCGCTCAACCATGACGGCATCCCAAAACTCTTCGTAACCATAGAGCTGAGCCTCAGTATAGGACGATTCTTCCAATAGGGTGACAGCCTTATGGATCTCAGGATTCTCGATGAACTCGTCAGGAATTTCGCGCACATCGTCGTGCATCTCTGTGAGGAAACGGAGCCATAGCACCATCATCTTTTTGTCGAGTACACTCTGGGGCTTGAACTTGGGCAGCTCCACAAAAACGAAATGTAGTCCGTCGATGACTTTGTCGGTATGCTCAATGTTGACGATGTCGTAGAGGTGGTAGAACTCCTTCATCTTTGGTTCAAAGATGTCGTTGACCAGGCTCAGCGAGTACACCGGTTGGAGATAGCTGTAGTGGCAGGCCTTATCGAGCTGGCGCACATAAGCTTTAGAGGCGTTGAAAAGTACGCGTTGCATAAACGTGTCGGTCCAGTACATCTGCATCTCCACGAGGAACTGCCGTCCATGTGTGTCCTTGCAGCGCACGTCGACGATTGTGTTCTTTTTCAGAGGTGTGTTGGGCACCAGTTCGGCAGGAAGGAACTCCACAGTCTCTATCTGCTCCCCGTCTTTGAAGGGAAGCAGTGCATTAAGAAAACTGGTGGTCAAGTCAGGATGCTCACCAAAGATCTTCTTAAAAGTCAGGTCGGCTCGTGGATCCAAATATCTTAAAACCTTCATAGTGTCGCGAATTTGAGTTCTTTGATTCTATCTGCAAATATCGCAAAAATATTTGAGAAATCCAAGAGAAAGCGTGGAATTCAGTGGCTTTTACTTTATATAGACGAAAGAAACTATGGGTAGAGACTTGCACGTGTCAGCATATTATATTATCTTTGTAGCGACGAAAGAAACAATCATTTAACTAATAACTAATCATACAACAAATTATGAGAAAACTGATTTACTGCTTAGTGCTTCTTTTGGCTCCGCTGACCTCGATGGCCGGGACGTTGCTTCACCGCACGGCTCCCAGTGCTTTGCTGGGTGGCATGCCGCAGGTGGACTACACTATTTATCTGCCCGACAGCATGACAGAAGGACGGAAGTTCCCCATTGCCTATCTGCTCCACGGTGGCGGGTGCTCCAACACCGAGTGGCAGGACCATGGCCATCTGAAAGAGGTGATGGACAGTCTGATTCGTCGTGGCGAGGTGGCACCGATGATCGTCGTTTGTCCTGAGGCTAACAAAAAGAACATGATATGGTTCAACGATCCTCAGTGGCGTTACGAGGATTTCTTCTTCACCGAGTTCTTGCCCTATATTGAGCGTACTTATCCTGTCATCGCTGACCGCCGCTATCGTTTCGTGGGCGGCTTCTCCATGGGAGGCGGTGGTGCTGTGGTCTACGGCATTCACCATCCCGAATTGTTCTCGATGGTCTACGACATGTCGGGCTATTTGCGCCGTCAGCCTCTCGACTTCCTCAAGAACGATCCGCAGGGCGAGTGGCGGCAACAGGTGGTGGAGCGCAACAATCCTATTTTGGAGGTGAGCCGGGCCGGTGCCGACCAAGTGAACAGATGGAAACAAGTGAGTTGGTTTGTCGACTGTGGTGATCATGACTTCACACTTGAGGGCAACATGGACTTCGTCAAGGCACTCCGCAAACAAGGCATCGGCTATCAGATGCGGGTGCGCAGTGGGGCGCATAACTGGGACTACTGGGCTCCCTGTCTTGTCAACGCGCTCAAGCAGTTTTCGTTGCGTGCCTTCCATGCCAATCGTCTGCAGGTGGTGGAGCAGGGCGGATTGGGAACGTATCCGTCCGTGATGCTGTCGGTCGACGGATTCAAAGCTCATACCGTTTTCTGTCCGCAGGATCTGAGTGCCTTCGATGCCAGCCATCCACTGCCTGTGGTGGTGTGGGGCAATGGAGCTTGCACGGACTCACCTTGGGAGCACTATCGCTTTCTCAATGAGATTGCCTCTCATGGCTATCTGGTCATTGCTACCGGATATTTCCCTAATGGCGACACGCCTTATCAGGGTCCCATGTCGTCGCCACAGCAGCAGATAGAGTCTATCGACTGGGCGGTGAAGCAGGCTTCTGACTCCAATAGTGTCTTCTATGGTAAGATTGACACACGGGCCATCTGTGCGTCGGGTATGTCGTGCGGTGGTTTGCAGACACTCTACAACTGTGGCGACCCACGCATCAAGACTTATATGATTTGCAACAGCGGACTCTTCATTGACCCGTCCATCGCTATGCCTAATATGCCGATGCCGCACAAAGAGCAGCTACGCAAGGTGCATGGGCCGATCATCTACATCCTTGGCGGAAAGGAAGACATCGCCTACAACAATGGCATGGATGATTTCCATCGCATATCTCACGTGCCTGCCGTGGCTGTCAACTATCCGGTAGGTCATGGCGGCACCTATCGTCAGCCTCATGGAGGAGAGTTCCGCATTCCTGCTGTGGCCTGGCTCGACTGGCAACTCAAGGGTGACCGGCAAGCCGCAAAGATGTTTATTGGCAAAAACTGCGGACTCGCCCAAAGAAAGGAGTGGACGGTGGAGCGCAATAAAAAGATGTAAGCGAACCTATAAAATACGATTTTAGACAAAGAAACAAATCATGAATCACACGACTTTGTTATGCAGCTTGGCAGCAGGGCTCATGGCTGTGCCTATGACTGCAAACGCCGACAGCGACGTGAGCAAAGAGAAAGCGTCGCAAAATACGCCCCAAGGATGGCGTGCTGTAGAGTTGCCTTCTATTGTCGCCATCACGGAGGCCAATACTCTAAACATCGAGGACTATGGAGCTTCCATCACGTCGGCTGACAATACAGTTGCCATTCAGCGAGCCCTTGATGCCGTTCCAGAGGAAGGCGGGATGGTGGTGGTGCCGGCAGGCACATGGCTGTGCGGCCCGCTGCAAGTCAAAGCGCATACCGTGCTGCATTTGGCAGCCGGTGCTACATTGCGGTTGTTGCCTTTTGGAACTTATCCCAGCGACAATGGCAATTACAAGACGATGACTTTCTTGACCAACCGCAAGAATGCCTCTGACATCATCATCGAAGGCGAGAGCACGTCGTCAAGCATCGTCGATGGACAGGGTGCCGCGTGGTGGAAAGCTGTGGAACAGAAGAAGTTTGACCGCCCCTCCCTCGTCCGCTTTTCCAGTGGAAGCCGTTTCCTGGTGCGCAACATGCGCTTTGAGAATGCGCCGGGAGTGAATGTCACTATTGGACAAAGCGGCAAGGGCAGCCATGGCACGGTGCACGACGTGGTGATACGCGAGCCGTCGTCGACAGCTTCCACCGGACAGAAATCCCACAATACCGACGGCATACCCATTTGGGCACCCTATGTGAATGTCTACAACTGCGACATCAGCAATGGTGACGATAATGTGGTGGTTGACTCCGACGGACAGTACGTGCATGTGTGGAATTGCAAGTTTGGCACTGGGCATGGTGCTTCCATCGGCAGCTTCACCGAACGCGTACATGACGTGCTGTGGGAAGACATCAGCTTCCGTGGCACTGACAGCGGCTTCAGACTGAAGAGCCAACGGGGAAGAAGCGGACAGGTATACAATATTACGATGCGCAACTGCACCATGCAAAACGTGATGAATCCCATCTACATAGAATGCTGGTACGACAAGAGCACCAAGCCTGAGCCTTCTCTGGCACCAACGGCCGATTCTGTCGCCACCACGCCAGCCTTTCACGACATTCTCATTCAGCACGTCACAGCTACAGCCACGCCTTATAAGAAAAGCGACAAGGCAGCTTTTCCCGTGTATATTTACGGACTACCCGAAAGTCCCGTGCACCGCGTGACGCTCGACGACGTACATGTAGATGCCAAGAAAGGCATGTTTCTGGCCTATTGCGATGTGACGTTCACCGGCGGATGCAGCATCAAGAATCTTACCGACTCCACAAAGTATATTGCAAAACGCTATGAGGCAAATATCACCGGCAGCTACGACGGATCGGAAACAACTGCCATAAACGGCGTGAAAGTCTCAAAACCCATGAGCCATGACTATGCCTATACGCTCTTGGGTACTCTGCGCTCGCAGCAATCGCTGTCGCGTGGCGTCTATATCGTCAATCATCATAAAGTGTTGGTGAGATAAAGTCTCTCGCCTATAAAACGAAACAACAGGCAACTGCCTTGTAAGCGGTTGCCTGTTGTGAACTGTGTGAAAGCTTTTCGTTTTTATGCTTCCTTGAATTCTTCCTCAATCTTTGGTGCCTTGTCCTGACCACAACCGTAGCAGGGCGGGATTATCGGTGCACTGGATATTTCCCGTGGGCCGATATAGTCACCAATCTTGGAACTTGGGTGTCCCAATGACGAAAGCGGGTGACAAATGTTTCGTCAGTGCCGGTCGTGCCGCATCGAGAATGACGCGTGAGGTATTCATGCGCAACCTTTTCTTGATGATGGGGATGGCAATGGGGTAGAAGTGGTAACCAAACGACTGGTATATCTTGAAGAGCAGACGGTCGCGTGCGTTGAGAAACTCCGGTACGCCGTACTCGTCGATAAGCACTTTGATGCGTTTGGCCAGTTTGCGGTCGTCGCGGATCTGTGAGCTCTCGTCGAGCATCTTCACGAGGAACTTCTTGTCACTGGGCTTTTCCACCATCGTGGCATACATGTTCTGTTCGCGTCGCTCAGCGGGCGTGATGCTCTCCTGACTCGTGGTGTAGAGTTTCATGAGCCAAGTCTCTACTTCGTGAATGGTCGGTTTTTCCATAGTAATCATGTTTAGTGGTTGTCTGATATATATAATAAGGTGTACACATCAACGTGTACTTTTTGCAAGGTCGGAGAATGCTGACACCCTATTCTTTGGGCTCAGCACTTATGCGACCACAGTAGGACTAAACATGACGGCTCTGTATCGGTGTAGTTCCGACAGGGCTTGTTTGGTGAATGTGTCAAAATAGAACCTTCTCATCTCTCTTATTCATAGTTATTGATTTCTCGGTTGCAAAGATAAGAGAAAAAACGATATGAACAAAACAAAACGGAACTTTTTTGCATAAAAATATTGCATAAGTTACAATTTTGGCAAAATGATATATCATATCGATGCTTTTCAAAGATGCATGTAGCTATAGTCCCCTTTTTAGTTTAAATTCATTCAAAAGCAATCAGGGAAGAGTGGCTGAACCGAAATAAATTTCTACCTTTGCAGCCGAAACCCATCAGAATAGAGAATCGTAAAAGAATCATGGTAAAAGAGAATCACGAAAAGAAGAAAATAGCATTGCTGTTTATCTGTTTAGGTAATATCTGCCGCTCTCCGGCAGCCCATGCCATTATGCAGCGCGATGTCGAAGAGGCGGGTGTGTCAGATCGCTTTTTGATCGATTCGGCAGGCATTGGTCCCTGGCATGTAGGCGATTTGCCCGACCGCCGTATGCGGCAGCATGGAGCCCGGCGAGGACTGGACATCAGTCATATAGCCCGGCAGTTCAATGCCAAGGCTGATTTCCGGGCTTTCGACCGCATCGTAGTCATGGATGAGGACAACTATCTTGCCATCACGTCGAAGGCAATGTCTGAGGCTGACCGTGAGAAGGTCATCAGACTGTCGGACTATCTTCTTGATCATCCTGGTGCGCATTCTGTTCCCGACCCATACTATGGCAACGGTACAGACTTTGAGTTGGCATTGGACCTGATTGAGGATGGCTGTCGTCATCTGTTGGCTGCCATTATAGAGCAGGAGGATGGAATTGCAGTGGATTGACGCGAAAGAAGCGGAGGCGAGGCTCAATGCCTGGGGAGCCGAAGACCGTCCCTTCTTCTTCCTGACCGATTATCTCTGTCACCGTTGGCTGGTGGAGCCTATCGCAGCGTTGTCTGCTGACGAGTTGCTCTTTGCCTTTCCCGGGTATAGTAATGCACCTTGTGAAGAGACGAATGGAGTGTCGCTTGTATGGCAGCCCCATCCTCTTCGACCTGACGCTTATCGCGAGAAGTTTGAGATCGTTCATCGCAATATGCTTGCTGGCAATAGCTATCTGGCCAATCTGACGTGTCGGATTCCCTTGGACACCAATCTCTCGCTGCGCGACATTTTTCTGCTTTCCCATGCACGATACCGATTATGGGTCAAGGACGCCTTCGTGTGTTTCTCTCCCGAGAGTTTTGTGCGTATCCGTGACGGTGTCATCAGCAGCTATCCAATGAAAGGAACCATCAGTTGTAGCGTACCCAATGCCTTGCAGACGCTTCTCGGCGATGTCAAGGAAGCGGCAGAACATGCGACCATCGTGGATTTGATACGCAATGACCTCAGTCGTGTGGCCGACTATGTGACGGTGCGTCGCTATCGCTATGTTGAGTGCTTGGAGACTTGCAATGGTTCTATCTTGCAGACCAGTTCAGAGATTGCCGGACTGTTACCCCAAGACTACCGCTGTCATTTAGGTGACATCCTCATGGCTCAGTTGCCCGCCGGGTCGATAACGGGTGCACCAAAGCCCAGTACAATGGCCATCATCCGTGAGGCAGAAGGCTATGACCGTGGCTTCTACACGGGTGTGGCCGGTATCTGCGACCGTGGGCAGATGGACAGCTGCGTGCTGATACGGTTTATTGACAAGGAAGATGGCCGGTTGTTTTTCAAGGCTGGCGGAGGCATCACAGCCCAAAGCGACTGGCAGAAAGAATATCAGGAAGTCAAAGAGAAGACCTATGTACCCATTTGTTGAAACCATAAGAGTGGAGGATGGCGTGCCGCATAATCTCCGCTATCACCAACTTCGCATGGCCGACACCATGTGCCGCTTCTTTCCCCATACGCCAGTTCCCTCACTTGCTTCAGAGCTCGAGGCCCGCAAGTGGCCTGCCGGCATCACGTGGAAGGTGCATGTGGAATACGATGCGTGTGGCATCACGCTTTTCAAGGCCGACGAGTATCATATCCGCCACATCACCCGTCTGCGGCTTGTTGTCTGCGATGACATCGACTATGCCTATAAGAGTGCTGACCGCCGGCGGCTGGAGACTTTGTTTGCCCAGCGTGGAGAGGCTGACGAAGTGGTCATCGTCAGGAACGGACTGCTCACTGATACCTCTTATTCCAATATAGCCCTCTTCGACGGCCGTCATTGGGTGACGCCCCGCCAACCACTGCTACGCGGCACTATGCGTCAGTCGCTGCTCGATGCTGGCGTGTTGACGGAACAAGACATCAAGGCCGAAGACTGGAGCAGCTATCGCCAGGTGAGCCTCATCAATGCCATGATGCCTTTGGGAAGGCTGGTTTGCAAGATATGATGGCAGTTTGTTGCTCAGCAGAATCCCTGTTTGTTGTTACTATTCTCGGATGAGCTTCATCGTCTTTCCACTTTGCTGCCGGATGATGATCCCACTCTGAGAAGCGTTGGCTTTATTGCCGTTGAGCGTATAGTAGCGGGCAGATTTTTGACCGTTTTCCGTGATGGTGGCTATTCTGGTGGTTGTCTTTGCAGCGTGGATGCTGATATTTGAAATCTTGATAGCTTCCAAGGCTGAGGAACGAAGAATGGTAAGTTGGTATTCAGCCCAGTTCTTATCTACCGAAAAATCGACGGTGACATCGCCACAGCTCATCGTCTTGTTGAGATATGTCTTTCCATCAGCGATGCTCTTCAGTTGTATTGTGATATTAGCAGGGATATGGCATTCAGCACGAAGGCTTAGCCGATAGCGTCCGGCGTTGAGCTGGAGCGAGTGATAGACATTTTGGTTGTCCCATGTCGATTGCTCACCACCAAAGTTCAAGAGAGTCGTGCCGTTGTCAAGGACGAAACCGTGTGCAGCCGGATTCCATCCTTCTGCTTCTATGTGTGGTTCCCAGATGATCGTAGTGTCGCAAGGGCTGTTGAGCGTGTATTGGCTCATAAACTTCCACATCGTCATGGCAGAGTTTCCATCTTCTGTCTGCGTAGTGAAGTCGCAGTGTCCCATATTGTCTATTTCGTAGTAGACATAAGGAAAACAGCCTTCCGTAGCCTCGTACACACTCTTGTCATAGTCTGTTCCGCGTATTTTCTTTGGCACAGGATTGCATCCGTTGCGTGCTACCATGTTGTCTACGATGACAGGCATATGCCGATATCGCACGAAGTCGTCAGCCTTGCCGTGTATGTGCAGGAAAGGCACGGGGCGGACACTTGTCTGATGAAGATGGAACTCGTTGATAGGATAACCGCTGATGGAGGCAAAGGCTGCAAACACATCGCTGGCCACGCAGGCGGCAGTATAGGTCATCATGCCACCATTGGAGAATCCACAGCAGTAGACGCGCTTCCGGTCTATGGAGAAGTGAGCTGCCACATCGTCGATGACGGCTTTGAAGAATTCGATGTCATTGCTGTTTTCTCCAGTAGCATGCCATCCCGGAAGCGTGGAGCCAAAGACGGGGAAGAAGATGTCCTCGCCCTGAGGATAGGCGACAATGCAGCCTTCCTGGTCTGCCACCGTCGTGCGGAACGGTGACTTGTCGGCAGCGTGACCACCGGTGCCGTGAAGACTCAGTACCAGCGGCGCTGGGGCCGTTACCTTTTCAGGAACATAAAGACAATAGGCGCGTGTGGCTCCATTCACCGTGACGGTCCGCATTTCGTCGGTCTTGGCATTTGTTGCTAAGAGATTCCAGCAGAGAAGGAGTAGCGTGGTGAGACAGTTTAAGCAGTTGTTCATTTCTTTTTCAGTTGTTGCGTTCTTAGTTTTTGCAAAGTTACATATTCTTTCTTGTATCAGCATTGCTTTTTGTTTCCAAAACTATAGCATTTGTATAGTTCAGTGCTTGCGATGTTTCTTTTTCTTCTTTGTCCGGTATTATTTTTGCTTTTTGCTTTTTTTCATGCTTTTGTTTTGCCCGATAGAAAACAAATGATTATTTTTGTAGTCTGAATCATATAAGTATCGACCCAAACCATGAAAGGAATCATTACTACTCAGGAAATTCGTTTAGCACATCCAGGACAATGCGCTTGTGCTACAGATCTTTATTATACCCGTTTTGCGAATCGCCTCTACGATCGTCTGCGGACGTTTGTGGGCAAGGATGTTCCTGACAAGAACTTTGCCCATGTGCTGGCTCGCAAGTTGACCTGTTATTTCGAGGACATCGTGGCCGACATGGGTGTGTGGCACTCGTTTTCTGACCTGTGCATGAAGCTCTACGGCTATCCCGTACCCATGTACCATGCTGATGAGGAATACTACCCCGATGAGCCCAGTCTCGATGCCGTACGCTACCTGGTGTGGGACGTGGCCAACGAGTTATTTCCCGACCGCATCTTTGAGACCGACCGTCTGTTGCAGGAGATGGGGCTGGAAGCGTATCATCAGCTCAGTGATGCCTTTGAGCAGGCACCGATCAATGAGGATGCCAAGAAGGTGATGGATGACATGCTCCACTATGCCGCAGGGGGATTCAATGAGCTGCGTAATGTTCTTGATTGGGTGCTTGCCGGATGCTACATCACGTCTGGCACCTGGCTTAATAAATTGTTGGCTGAAAAGGCCAGGGAGATAAATTCTGTTTCTTTCTTCGACGGTATGTCGCCGTCGATGAAGCAATACTTTGCAGTCACCAATATCAAGTTCTACGACCGTGTCGGTCCTCTGGCTCTGAAGTCTTATGAGTGGTTGCGCTCTTTGGCTCAGACAGTGGGACACCAAGAGCTTGCCACGTTGTTGGAGCAGGTCAAAGTCTTGAAAATGGACACCTATAAATATACACCGGACGATGGTGAGTCGCTGACATTGGAAAGCACCCATGGGCAGACGATAAAGGTTTCGCGCAAGGAGCTCAACTTGGATCCGGAGGTGGTCAAACAGCACAATGGCTGTGTGGCAGGTTTTGTTTTTTACAAAGACGAATGGCGTCTCAACGGACTCGTGGTTCCTCTTCAGCAGAGCGACGAAGACTTCGAAGAAGCTAAACGCAGCCAGGCTGATATCCCTCTTCCTGGTACAGAGATCATGACGGCAAAGATGCTTCTCGAGCAGACCGGTAACCGACGGATCCTTTATTTTAAGGATGTCGATGAGATGGAAGCGTTTCTTCAAGAGAAGTTAAACTGTCCAGGCAGCATCTTCAAAGGCAGCCCACTTGCCAACATGGAACTTCCATGTATGTTCATTGATACTGTTGACGAGACCAACCCGCAGTTCTTTGCACAGAATTTGGAACAGTATATCAAGGATCCGGACAATCCCTATTACGATGCAAAGAAAGCAAAGGAAGACGCTGTCAACATTCTTTGGAATGCCGACAGTGCCACGTCTAATATGGTCAACTATCTCATCGACCATGAGATGCTTCCCGATGCTGAGCAGCACTATGCGTTCAGTCAGCACAGCACGCATCAGCAGCGACTTGCCGACATGAATTTCTATATGCGCTACAATCGCAGAAGCCGGTACTAACTTTCCGGTGTGTCTTCCGTCATCAGGTCATTGATTTGGTCAATGACCTGCTGGCGTGTCTTCTGTTGCTTGTGATAGAGCTGGATGGCAAAGATCAGACCGCATACCAGTCCTATGCAACCGCCAGTCAGTCCTCCCCATGCGGCGGAAGTGAGTATCTCACTGTCATAGTTGATGCTTTGGAAGAAGTCGACAATAAACCAGGCAAACCAGAGAAGAGTAAGCGGCAAACTGACTAACATCTGTAGGGCACTCAGCCGTTTGGCGCGTTGCAGTCGCAGGGCGGTGGGGATAAGATCGTCGGTCATAAAGGCTTCGTCCTTGATGTGGCTGACCTTATAGTCGAAGACCACGCTGGCAAGACAGAGAAGGATGATGGCAATGACCGGTCCCCATGAGAGATGGAAGACAAGTGCTATGAAGGGGAAGGCAAAGACGATGATAGGCATGAGAATAGTAGACTCCAGGACGAGGTAGCGGTTGATGCTGGAGTAGCTGTGCTTCATCGACTCGCGCAGCAGGCGGTCGTTGACGATGGTCTCGTTGTGGAGTTTTTCTTGCAGGATGGCCATTTGACGGCGCATCTCTTCGAGGGTATTGCTTGCTTGTGGATTCATGATTCTGTAGTTTTTGATGGTTGATACTTTATTTTATATATAGGCCTTATATATACGACGTTTTACACGGGTTATTCTTCACTCATGGTTTTGAGCTGTTCCTTGATGCGGAAGAGTCTGACGGAGACGTTCTTGGTGGAGATGCCCACCACCTGTCCTATTTCCTCATAACTCATATTCTCAAGCCAGAGCAACACGATGGCACGGTCGAAAGGCCCCAGGCGGGCGATACGGTTGCGGAGCATCTGCACCTGCCGTGAGTCGGCATCGCTGTCCTCAAAGAGGTTGATGTCCATCGTCAGCGGAATGGTCTTCCGACGTTTCTTCTTCTTCCGGTCTGCCGAGATGCATGTGTTCAGGCTCACGCGGTAGACCCACGTGCGTGGATTGCTGCGTCCTTGAAACGCTTGAAAACCTTTCCAAAGGTTGACGAGCACCTCTTCGAAAAGGTCGGCCACTTCGTCTTCGTCCTTGGAGAACATATAGCAAACCGTATAGATCGTACTCTTCTGCTCTTTGACGAGTTGGGCAAATTGTTGCTCAGATGGTTTTGTTGCCATTGTCGTTATTGAATTGATACACTCATAAGACGCTTCTTCTTTCGAAAAACTACAGGGAAACGAAAGAAAAAAAAGAGGGGGGATCTGATTTCCCCTCCTCTTTGTCATAGTTCCTGTTCAACAATTCATGCGTTCCCTGCTCACTACACAACAGCTGGTGAATACTAAAGTATCAGACCAGGAATTCCATGTTGTCGATATCCACTTACCATTCTGCAATATCAATCGTTGCTGTTTCATGGGGACAAATCGTAATTTGCATGAGGGAAGCATGGCTTTTTGATGTCCCGATCTCAGTGTTTTCAATGTTGTAATCCTATAGAAAAAGATCGTTCGCCAAGCAGAGAGTGATCATTGACAACGCAGAAAACGGCCTTTCGCCAGCAAGGGATTTCAAGACAAAGAAACGGTGATGGCCGCCGAATTGTCATTGTTTGGGCGTTGGTTGTAAATGCTTTCTGATGAAGGGGAGAGCCATGGGAGCCTATTTGATGAACTCCAGAAACATCTCTGCTTGCTTGGCGAGCTGTGTCTTCTGTTCCTCAGTGAGAATCATGCGGCCCTCGGTCCAAGCCTCCAAGTTGAGTGCGATACCCGTCTGCCCCTCTGTCATAACGTCGGCTTTCAGTACGGTGAGCAGGGTGGTGAGCAACTTGCGGCATCCCGCTGTGGCAGCCTTGCCGCCGGCTCCCGTGAGGGTGAACTTCTTCCCGGCCAGCACTGTCGGTGCGTTGCGGTCAGCAGGATCAACGGGGCGTGAGAGCCAGTCGATGAGGTTCTTTACGTGCCCGGGATAGGAATAGTTATATTCCGGCGAGAAGATCCAAACGCCGTCAGCCGCTGCCACCGCCTTGCGTGCGTCGGCAACAGCCTGCGGAGCCGGGTACTCGTCGTCCTGGTTGATAAATGGCACTTGGGAGTAATCCAGTTCTGTTACTTCAGCTTTTCCCTTCAGCAGGTCCTTGACCATTTCGCTAATCTCTCTGTTAAAACTCTGTTTACGCAGTGAGCCAATGATGAATAGTATCTTTTTCATGTTTGTTGGGCTATTGTGTTGTTGCAAATTTAGATAAAATTCTCGAGTTATAAGTCAGTTGAGATAAAAACTTTAGTTCTGTAAGTTCTTTTAGCAAAGAAAGCAGCACATTCTTTGGCAGTTTCGCTGATTTCCATTAAATTTGTGAGAACAAACCGATTATAGCAGACAATATGGAAAACAAAGAGTTGCGCAACGCATGGGAATTTGCCGAGCACACCGGCATCAGCATCTTTCTCACCGGAAAGGCAGGAACGGGCAAGACCACTTTTCTCAAGACGCTCAAGGAGCATTCCTCCAAGCGCATGATTGTGGTGGCACCTACTGGTGTGGCGGCCATCAATGCCGGCGGCGTGACCATCCACAGTTTTTTCCAGTTGCCGCTATCGCCCTATGTGCCGGGCACTACATTCAAGGATCGCTATGACTTTGGCAAGGAGAAACGGCGCATCATCCGCACGCTCGACATGCTCGTCATCGACGAGATCTCTATGGTGCGCAGCGACTTGCTCGACGCCATCGACAATGTATTACGACGCTACCGTGACCCCACACTGCCCTTTGGCGGTGTACAGCTGCTGATGATCGGAGACTTGCACCAGCTCACGCCCGTAGTCACACCGCGCGACGAGGAACTGTTGCGCCCTTACTACGACACTCCCTATTTCTTTGGCAGCCATGCCCTGCAGCAGACGAGTTACGTCACCATCCAACTCACACATGTCTACCGTCAGCAGGACCAGGCGTTTATCGACATCCTCAACCATGTGCGCGACGGCGTGCCGACGGCCGAGGATCTTGCCCGTCTCAACGCTCGCTGCAAGCCGATGTTTATACCAAAGGCTGAGGAAGGATACATCCGGCTGACCACCCACAACCGCATGGCAGACAGCTACAACGACAACGAACTGCATAAGCTGCCCGGCAAGCGCTATGTCTTCAAGGCTGAGATAGAGAAAGAATTTCCAGAGAGCAGCTATCCTGCCGATGTCAACCTTGAGCTGAAGCAGGGCGCGCAGGTGATGTTCATCAAGAACGATCCTTCGCCCTCACACCTATATTATAATGGACGCATCGGACATGTCGTCGGCTTTGAGGAAGGAAAGATCATTGTGAAGTGCCCCGGCGACGACTACACCATCAGCGTGGAGCCCGCTGAATGGGAGAACACGCGCTACGCCATCAACGAGGAGACAAAGGTCATCGAGCCGCAGGTGCTCGGCGTCTTCCGTCAATATCCCTTGCGGCTGGCCTGGGCCATCACCATCCACAAGAGCCAGGGACTGACCTTTGAGCACGCCATCATCGACGCGAGTGCTTCCTTCGCTTCGGGACAAGTCTATGTGGCATTGAGCCGCTGCAAGAGTCTCGAGGGGCTTGTGCTCGCCTCGCAGATACAGCCTCGCAACATCATCGGCGACGCACGTGTCAACGACTACATCGCCCGACAGCAGAGCGAGGCGGAGAAGAGCATCGAGGCTCTGCCCGCCCTCAAGGAGGAATACTATCGCACGCAGCTCTACGACCTCTTTAACTTCATGCCGCTCTTTGCCGCTGAGCAGCAGCTCCACCGCCTCTTGCTGGAGTATTTCCGACAGTTTCCCAAGCTCACCAACTATCATGGTACGGTCATCGACCAACTGAAGCAGAAGGTTATCGACGTGGCGCTGCGCTGGCGCTCGGTCATCCAGCAGACATCTGTCGAGGGATTGCATGAGCCTGCCTTTCTTGAAAGGGTGAAGCGCAGTGCGGCTTACTTCGTCACGGGACTGGAGGAAATGCTGCCCGATGCCATCGAGAAAACCAAGATGGCCAGCACCAACAACAAGCGCGGCATGCAGCTCTTCGACGAGCGCTACAAGGATCTCTGGCTGGCTTATCTGTCCAAAGACCGGTTGCTCAGGACCATGGAAGAAACTCCCTTTACCGTCTCGGCCTATATGCAGGCCAAGCAGGAGGCTACGCTCGACGCCATGGATGTGGTGATGCCCGGCAGCAGGCCACGGAAGAGAAAGAGTAGCGTGGCTTCGCCCGTGTCGACTTCTTCAACTGAGCGCACTACGTCCAAGGCTGCTAAGGCACCCCGCGTGTCTACCTATGTCCAGACCTACACGCTCTTCCGCCAAGGCAAGACACCGCAGCAGATCGCCGAAGAGCGCCATCTGGCCCTCAGCACCATTCTCAGTCACCTGGTACCTTACGTAAGTTCTGGGCAGATCAGTGCCGACAAGATCATCGATGGCGAGAAAGTGAAGGCTATCCGTCACGCCATAGCGCAGTTGCCCGAGAATGCCACGACGGAAGATCGCAAGGCGGCTTGCCCGCCGGGCGTGACGCCGGCAGAGTTCTATTTCATTCTCAAAAGCATGCCCACAAACGAATAGCGCATGATGAAAGAAAATTGATACAAGGCTAAATGGGAAAGGATAAGACTGCCGAACAAGTTGAAGCTCGAATGGTAAATGTACTCCCAAAACTGTAAACTAAAGAGGTCTTAATGTTGGACTTCCGTTCCTCCAGACCAACACGAAGACCTCTTTAGTTATCCATTCTAGCACGGAAGCCATTGGCCGGGTAGTGATGATGGCTTTGTTAGGCCTGTCTGTGCATTTGTATAGTCTTGATATGTCTGATTTTGATGCGGACTACCGAGTCTTTTTCCCCATTTTTTGCTCTTGTCTAAAGTACTGTATGGTATGACAGAGCTGGTATGAATGGTGAAAGCTGTTTTTTCCTCCGTTATTTCTTCTTTCCACCCAGTATCTTTCTTGCAGTCTCAATGATGGTGTCGCGGTTGCGGTAGAAATCCTCCATGGTCAGGGAAACGCTGATGTCGGGAGCCATGCCATTCTCTGTACTTTGTTTGTCGCGGTCAAACATCGGGCATGAGGAGAAACGGATGCTCCAGCCGTTGGGGAGTTCGCTGGAGAAGGGCAGGCCTGCGCCGCCACCGGTGCGGTCACCCACGACCGTGACGTTGGGACAACAGCGCATATACTTCACAAACTCGTTGGCAGCCGAGTAGACCTGTCGGTTGGTGAGCACCACGATGGGTTTCTGCCAGCGCAGTCCCTTTCCGGGTTTCAGCCACTGCTCCTGCATGGGTGAGAAGTCGTTATGGCCTTTTCCCGTTTTGTGTCGGATGTAGCCAACGAGAATGCTTTCGTTGGTGAAGCGGGCGGCCAGCTCCTCAGCACTGGTGATCATGCCGCCGCCATTGTCGCGCAGGTCGATGATCAGTCCATGGCAGGGAGCGAGGTAGAGTAGGATGTCGTCGAGATTGCCGCTGCCGATGCTGTTCTCAAAGGAGGCGCAGCGCAGGTATCCGGTCTGGTCGTCGAGGATACGGTATTTCATGCCGCTGGCGATGCGGTAGTCGGTGCCGAGATAGCGGCTGACGAGCGTGTCGCTGTAGTTGCTGGGGTAGTTTTCGTGGAAGCCCCAGTAACGGGTATAGTCAAAGGAGGCGAAGAGGTTGACGTGTCCGTCCTTGAGGGTGGCGAGCATATTGCCGAGAACCTCCAAGAGCTGTTCGTCGGTCATGTGACTATTGATTTGCCGTGCATAGACCGTGTGGATGGAGTCCCAGTCCACACCTTTTTCCTGGAAGAAGCAATAGTGTTCGTCCATGATTTTCCATAGAGCCTCGAAGTTGCCTTTAGGGTTGTCGGCAAACTGATCCTCGTCGACGCAGGCCGTGCAAAGCAGCAGTGCGGACAGGAAAAGCAGAAGATGGCGGATGGTGGTTTTCATAGGCAGGAGTAGGTCAATAGCACCAACCGAGGGTGATGCTGTGGGTGTATTGGTGGTATTTGAGGTTGTTGGCTCTCATCTGCCGGTATTCGCCGAGATAACCTACGCGGAAGGTGGTGTGCCATAGGCGGAAGTCCACGCTCAGATGCTGATAGAGCTGTGGTGCGCTGAAAGGCGATGTACATACGATGTTATGGTCGTAGTTGCCGCGTGAGAAGATCTCGTAGTACGATTGTCCGTAGTTGGGTGAGAAGGCCATGCCGATGATTGGCATCGTCACGTCGTAGTGCAAGGCGAGCGGTCGTCGTCCGGTGCGGACTTGCCACGTCAGCCGGGCTGTAGGGTCGATGGAGAGAGCGATGCGTGCCTGGGCAGGATTGTTGCTGTTGCGCGTGTCGTAGGCACCGCCCAGTGTGCCGTCGATGGCACTGCCGGCAAGCAGTGTCAGCCGTGGAGAGCCCCAGTGCCAGCGGTACATCCATCCGAGCCTGAGGTTGTAGAGTAGTGAGAGCAGCGAGTTGTCGTTGCCGCGTGTGCCAGCCACTGCTACCAACACGTGGTGCACGGCTTCTCTGACGACGCGGCTGCTGTCACGCCTCCAGAGGGTCTGCGAGAGATAGCCAAACTCCGTGCCTGTGAACTTCTCCTGCGAGAGATAGGTGTCGAGGATGTCGGTATAGCCCACACTCACTTGTCCGGCCCGCTCACGTTGCGCGGCGTGAGAGACAGGGTTGCTCTCCTGTGCCGCAAGGCTTGTGGCAATGGCGGCGATGGCGAGGGTTGTGGTTAGTCTATTCATATAGATAGATAATATATGGAAGCCCTCCTCTAACTCTCCACCCAAGGGGGGAGGAAGGCAATCCCCGAGCGTTTGGTTGTTGATGGTTTAGCGGTCCTCCCCCCTTGGGGGGAGTTAGAGAAGGGCTGTATTGATGGTTTTGCGGTCCTCCCCCCTCGGGGGGGAGCTAGAGGGGGACTCCTACTCTGGAAACAAGTTGAGCTGTCCCGTTATCTCGTCGATGACCTGCTGCTGCGACTTACCGGCATCAGGGTCGAGGTTCTCCTCCGGTCCGTTGTCCTCGGGATTGTTGTCCTCCGGCTCCGGGTCAGGCTGCCTGAGCGGTTCGAGTTCTTCCACTTTGTCGACCTGCCATGTGGCGATGCGCTTGCCTTTGGCCTTAAAGCCCTTCACGGCGATGAAGCTGTCCACGTCGATGTCCATCGGGGCGCGTGCCGCATCGGCACCGCCGAAGGTCACACGCACACGCGGATAGACAGTGTCGGTGAGCAATAGCAACTGGCTGTCGGGGTTGTCGCCAAGGAAGTTCTGGTGCTTTCGGGTGGCCTCCATCTGGAAGCGCTTGATATAAGCGTAGCCGTTGTTGTCGGCATCGAAGAGTACTGCCGTCCACACCTTGTCGGGTTTCCACTTTTCTATGATGCGGATGTTGTCCTCATAGTGGTTGTTCTGGTCGAAGTCCGTGATGTAGAATTCATTGTTGTCGAGCACCACGAGGATGCTGTCGTCGTCGTAGAACTCACCGAGCAGTCTTCCGTGCTCCTCATAGTTGATGCGGTTGACATCCGGGTCGAACCACACCTTGCGGCCTCCGAGAGTGGAGTGTCCGTGGCTTTTGAGCGAGATGCGGTGGATGCTTTGCTTTGAGAGCAGGTTGCCGTGTGCCGTGCGCCCTTTGATAGGCACCTCGGCGAAATCCTTGTCCATGAAGATGTTTTGCTTCTTCTTGGTTGGGTCGGGGTCGAGGGTGACCTTGATGATCTCTGCCTCGCCATTAGGGTTGGCAGTGAAGTACAGCACACGCGAGCCCGGCTTTCCCTGCGTGAGGTCGTAGTCGCGGTCGCGGATGATGCTGGTGATGTTGAAGCGTTTGATATAGTATTTGCCCTGTCGGCCGTCGCGGTAGACGACATTGTAGACCGTGCGCTTGTCATTGCGCTTAAACACCTGCACCCAGAGAATGTTCTTGCCCACAAAGATCTTGTCTGCTACACGGATGACCTTGTACTTGCCGTCGCGGTAGAAGATGATGATGTCGTCGAGGTCGGAGCAGTTGCATACGAACTCATCCTTCTTCAGTCCCGTGCCTACGAAGCCGTCCTGGCGGTTGATATAGAGTTTCTCATTGGCTTCGACCACCTTGGCGGAATCGATATTTTCGAAGCTGCGTATCTCGGTACGGCGCGGATGGTCTTTGCCGTAGGTGTCCTTGAGATGTTGGAACCAGGCGATGGTGACATCAGTCATGTGAGCCAGATCATGGTCGATGCCTTTGATCTCGGCTTTAATCTTTGCCATGAGCTGGTCGGCCTTATCCTTATTATATTTCAGGATGCGTTGCATCTTGATCTCTAACAGTCTCAGGTAGTCGTCGCGAGTGATGTCGCGCAGCAGTTGTGGCTTGTAGGGCGTGAACTTCTCGTCGAGGAATTTTACGACAGCATCCTGGTTGGCGGCCTGCTCGAAACGACGCTCCTTGTACATGCGTTCCTCGATGAAGATACGCTCCAGAGAGGCAAAGAACAGTTGCTCCTGCAGTTCTCCCTTGCGGATGAGCAGTTCCTTGCGCAACAGTCCCATCGTGCGGTCGGTGCTGTGGCGCAGCACATCGCTCACGGTGAGGAAGCACGGTTTGTTGTCCTCGATGACGCAGCAGTTGGGCGAGATGTTGATCTCACAGTCCGTAAAGGCATAGAGGGCGTCGATGGTCTTGTCCGACGACGTGCCCGGTGTAAGCTGTACCTGTATCTCCACGTCGCGTGCCGTCATGTCGATGACACGTCGTGCTTTGATCTTCCCTTTCTCGATGGCTTTGGTGATGGAGTCCTGCAGGGTAGCGGCGGTTTTGGTGTAGGGCACCTCGCGGATGACGAGCGTCTTGTTGTCGAGTTTGTCGATTTTGGCTCTGACGCGCACCACGCCGCCGCGCTGTCCGTCGTTGTATTTGCTCACGTCGATGGCACCGCCGGTGGGGAAGTCGGGATAGAGATGAAACTCCTCGCCTTTGAGGTAGTGGATGGCAGCGTCGCAGATCTCGTTGAAGTTATGCGGCAGCACCTTGCTGGAGAGTCCTACGGCGATGCCGTCGGCGCCCTGTGCCAGCAGCAGCGGAAACTTCACGGGCAGGGTCACGGGCTCTTTGTTGCGTCCGTCGTAGCTCATTTGCCATTCGGTGGTCTTGGGGTTGAAGACTGTCTCAAGTGCAAACTTCGAGAGGCGCGCCTCGATATATCGGGGAGCGGCGGCACGGTCTCCCGTGAGGATATTGCCCCAGTTGCCCTGCGTGTCGATGAGCAGATTTTTCTGTCCGAGCTGTACGAGTGCGTCGCCGATAGAGGCGTCGCCGTGAGGATGAAACTGCATGGTGTGCCCCACGATGTTGGCCACCTTATTGTAGCGTCCGTCGTCCATGCGCTTCATGGAGTGAAGGATACGGCGCTGCACAGGCTTCAGTCCATCCTCGATCTGCGGCACAGCGCGCTCGAGGATGACATAGGAGGCATAGTCCAGAAACCAGTTCTTGTACATGCCGCTGAGATGATGCACGGCAGAGGCGTCGAAGCGGTCGGCGGGCTTGTAGTCGGAATGCTCGTCCTCGGTAAGCTCGTCGTCGTCCGATGGCTGTCCCCCCTCGTTGGGCTTGCCGGTGCTGCTATCTTTCAGCTCTTTATCTTTGTCTATTGTCTTGTCGTCGTCCATATAAATGATTGGCGTATGTTTCTTGCAAAGTTAATAAAAAAGGAGAAGAAAGCAAAATATTCTTCGTAACTTTGCACTAAAAACAGACACCAATGAAGAAATACTTAAGCCATTACCGGGCGCTCGTCATGTTGGGCACACCGCTGATCATCGGGCAGATCGGCGTGGTGCTTCAGAACTTTGCCGACACACTGATGATCGGTCACCACACTACCGTGGAGCTTGCCGCGGCATCGCTGGTGAGCAACATCTTCATATTAGGACTGCTCATGGCGATGGGTTTTGCCCTGTGTATGACACCGCTCATCGGCAAAGCCTATGGCCAGGGCGACGTGGCCAGCATCGGGTCGACGGTGAAAAACGGACTGGCAGTGAACACGCTGGCCGCCCTCGTGCTGATGGCTGTCTACACGGTGCTCTATTTCTTTCTCGACAAGTTAGGTCAGCCCGGTGAGCTCTTACCCTATGTACGCCCTTACTATCTCATCAACTTGGTGTCGATTCCCTTTGTCTGTTGGGTCAACGGATTGAAGCAGCTCTTCGATGCCACCACTGACACGAAGACACCGATGTGGATACTCCTCGGTGGCAATGCGCTGAACATCGTGGGCAACTGGCTGCTCATCTATGGCCACTGTGGCTTTCCCGAGATGGGTATCACCGGCGCGGGGCTTTCCACGCTCGTTGCCCGTGTGACGATGTTCGTAGCTATCGCCCTGTGCTTTGCCTTTTCCGGGCGTCATCGTGGCGAACGCGCTGCCTTCCGGAAGAGTCGGGTGAGCCGTGGCGAGATGCGCTCGCTCGTCGTCTTGGGCACGCCCATCAGCTTGCAGATGGGTATGGAGAGCGGGGCATGGTCGCTGTGCAGCATCATCGTGGGCTGGATAGGCACCAATGCGTTGGCCGGACATCAGATCATGCTCACCATCAGCCAGCTCTTCTTTCAGTTCTATTATGCGCTTGCCTCGGCAGTGTCTATTCGCGTGAGCCACTTCCATGGGCAACACGACTACACGGCCATACGGCGTACGGCATGGGCAGGATGCCATCTCAACTTCATGATCGCTATTCTTGTGTCGGTGCCGGTGATTCTTTTCCGCGGGCAGATGGGCTTCCTCTTCACCAGTTCGTCGAAAGTGGCGGCAGAGGTGGCGAGTGCCATCGTGCCGCTGATCATCTATCAGTTCAGCGACGGCTTGCAGTGTACCTTCAGCAATGCCATGCGCGGACTGGCTTATGTCAAGCCGGTGATGCTCGTAGCCTTTCTCTCTTATTTCGTAGTATCGCTACCTCTGGCTTATCTCTTCGGCATCAGCCTGCATGGCGGCTTGGTGGGCGTGTGGTTTTCCTTCCCCTTCGGCCTCACCCTTGCGGGAGCACTCTACTATCACTACTATCACCGTCGTCTGCTCTCCTTGGAAGAGACTACGCAGCACCTTTAAGACGGCGTAGCAGCACTAACACCAACTTCAGAATTTCCATTGGTATCGGTGCATGTCAACGCAACCGTTGGACTTAAGGAGAACGCCCTCTTGTGCCAGTCGTTCCCGCTGTTCCGGAAAGACGGGTGACAGCCGTCCGGCACTGTTGACAACACGGTGGCAGGGAAGATGCAGCTCCTGAGGCACACGACTGAGCCAAAATCCTACTTGGCGGGCATGGTGAGGACAGCCGGCCAAGGTGGCTACTTGTCCGTAGGTGAGCACACGACCGGAGGGTATCTGCCTTACAATGTCATAGACAGCTTCTACAAACTCTTTCCTCTTGTCAGCTTTTGCGTCCTTCATTATACACTATTTATTATTTTTTATTTATACACTATACATTATACATTATGTATGATTGCTTTGACGAGATCGTCTTTCCTGTCCTGTACCTTTAGTATTTGTTCTTCCAGTGATCCACGCGTGATGAAGCGGTAGACCATGACCGAGCGCCGCTGTCCCGAGCGATGGGCACGGGCGATGGCCTGTTCCTCTGCGGCATGGTTCCACCATGGGTCAAGTAGGAAGACATAGTCGGCCTCGGTGAGGTTGAGGCCTTCCCCACCCGCCTTGAGCGAGACGAGGAAGAACTGGCAGGAGGGCGTCTGCTGGAAGTGTTTCACGATAGTTTCGCGGTCACGGCTCTGCCCTGTGAGCAGGTCATAGGTCCATCCGCGTTTTTCCATCTCTTTGGCGATAACGTCGAGAAAAGAGGTGAACTCGCTGAAGAGCAGCACCTTGTGATCGGTATCACGCAACTCTTCCAGTCGGTCGAAGACTTCCTGAACCTTGCCCGAGTCTCCTTCCTTCTGTTCCAGCCAGGGACTGCACGCCAATCGTCGCAGGCGGGTGATGGCGGCGAGCACCACAATTCGGTTGTTGGCTTGCTCGGCGTCCATGAGCAAGTTGCGCATCTTGCTTTGTTCCTCTTCGTAGAGTGCCGCCTGTGCCTCGGTCATGTCGCACCATACCTGTTCGTCTTGTCGTTCCGGCAGACTGTCGAGCACGTCGCCACGCAGTCGTCGAAGGAAATAGGGAGCAACCAGTTTGCGTAGGATCGCCGTGTGCTCGTCTTGCAGGTTGACATTGATGGGATGGATGAAATGGTCTTGAAAGGTCTCGTAGTCACCCAGAAGGGCGGGGTTGAGCACGCTCATCAGTGTCCACAGCTCATCGAGTGCGTTGACCATCGGCGTACCGGTGAGTGCAATGGGGAAGTCGGCATGAATCTTCAGCACAGCCTGATAGAGCAGCGATGTGTTGTTACGGAAAGCGTGAGCTTCGTCATAGACAGCGATGGCGAAGGACAGACGGCTGAGCACTCCAATGTCGTTGCGCAACATGGGGTAGGAGGTAAGCACCACGTCGGCACCTGCTAAGAGAGACTGTTTGGCAGCCCGTTCGCGGGCATTGCCCGTGTATTCCACTACACGCAAAGTGGGAGCAAAGCGTCGAAGCTCGTCGTGCCAGTTGAAGACCACGGAGGAGGGTGCAGCGACAAGCACCGGGCGGTGACCGGCTTTCTGGCGTAGGTCTGGCTGGGCAGAGGCTGCCGACGGCATGGCTTTGGGCGCGTGCCCACTCATCTCCTCGTCAGAGAACAAGCTCGTATGAACTATAGTAGACTTGCTCCTTATTATATTGTTACTCCTTATTATATTATAGTCAGCCTGAGGGGCAAGATCCGCTGCTTTCGTAGAGAGACCGTTGCCTGTCAGGTTTTCATGTGCACGATCATCTTTTTGTGTGGCAGTTAAAGCGGAAGCCGTGCTTTCGAAGTAGTGGAGGATGACGGCAATCGTCTGCACCGTCTTGCCCAGTCCCATGTCGTCGCCGAGCAGGCAGCCCGATCCACCGCGCTGGTGGCTGAGCATCCATTGGTAGCCTAAAAGCTGATAAGGACGCAACTTAGCCTTCAGTCCATTTGGCGGCAATGGCTTTTCCTCTATGTCGCCGGTTGCGGGAACTTTCAGTGTAGGCGGCAAGAGGTCTTCTGTTGGCAACACCGTCTGTTGGGATCGGTGAAAGGTGAGCGTGCCCCGGCTTTTCATCAGTCCGAAGAGCATGGCGGCACTATACTGGGCATACCACTCGTCAGGAATGACAAACCAGTTGCCCGAGGGCAGTCTTACTTCCCGGTCGCCATTGATGATGGCATCACGGAAGTCTGTAAGTGCCATTCGTGTACCGTCGGGAAAGACAAGTGTGACGTGCATCTGAAACCAGTCGCCCGTCCAGCGGTCGTCGTGGAGCCTCTTCACCTCGCCGATGACATAGTGGTGGGTGGTACGCTGCAGCGTCTCGATGCCGTGTTGCGCGAGCACAGCCTCATTGTCGGTCAGCCAAGCCGTCATCTCTTGAAGGGTTGCCGTCTGTGGACGGTGTAGCCGGTTGTCGAGCAACTCGGTGACTGTGGCCTCCCATTCACGGTTTCGCCAGATGCAGACAAAGGTCACACTGGCACCGTCGTCGTGCAGGGTGACACTCTTCTCGCGGCGATTGGCAGCAGTGAACGTAGCCGTGTCGTAGATAAATTGCGTCTCAAGGGAATAGCGTCCGTTGATAGAGGCTTGCAGTGTCAGCACCGCCTTGCCCTGTGGATGCAGATTGTCGACATCGAAGCCTTCGGAGGAGATGTCGATCTTCTTGACGATCTTCAGGATGAATTGGCGAAAATACTTTGCCTGGATGGAGACTGGGATATGGTAGATTTCTTTTTTCAGAAAGGGCGTGAGCAACTTCCCGCCCAGTCCCTCGTCGAGTTGGCGGAGGCTGTGGTCGATGACGAAGAGTGAGGGATTGTTGCAGAGCACTTGTGCGCGGTGCTTTGAGGGGATGATAGCGTCGCCGAGCGTGAGCCGGTAGTCAATGCCGTCGTCGGTTTTGGTGAAGGCGGCGTGCAGTTTCAACGGCTCCGCATCGAAGTGTAGTTCGTTTTGCTGCTTAAGCCATTCACCGGGCTTGGGGGCAAAGAACACGTGCACGCCGATGCGCGCGGCAATGGCCACAGCCTCGGTGATCCGCTGATCCACCTGCGAGGATACATATCTCTGTGTGGTCTTGTCGGCTTTCTCGAAGAATGCTTTCTTATTGCTGAAGTTGCGTCCGGATTTAGCAAAGAGGTTGTCGGACTGGGTCCACAGACACAGCTCAACGAGTCGCTTGAGCTCTTTGTCGTCGATGCCGGTGGTTTTGTCGATGAAATCGCCACCGGCAAATTCCTCTCCCTCTTCATGGACATGCCGCAACCGCAGGGTATAGAGATTCCAAAAGCCAAGCGGACTGATGAGCAGGGCAAGGCTATCCATTGGCGAGTGCTTTCTCCAAGACGTTGAGATCCTCGTCGCTTGTTGCCCAACTGGTCACAAAGCGACAGACGAGTTGTTTGTCGTCCTTCTGTTCCCACACTTCAAAGACAATGCTTTGGCTGAGTCGCTGTTGTTGTTCGGGCGTGAGGATGACAAACTGTTGGTTGGTAGGCGAGTCGATGGCCAGCTTGATGCCGTATTTGCGGAAGAGCGCCTTCATGCGCATAGCCATGTCGATGGCGTGCCGGGAGATGCGTCCGTAGAGGTCTTCGGTGAAGAGCGTATCAAACTGCAGTCCGAGCATACGTCCCTTGGCGAGCAGGGCACCGTGGCGCTTGATAGTGGTGAAGAAACCGCGTGGCGGCCGCTGCTGTGAGAAGACCACGGCTTCGCCAAACATTGCGCCCACCTTTGTGCCACCGATGTAGAAGGCATCGCAGTGATGAGCCAGGTAAGGCAGCGTCATGTCGGTGTCCTCGGCAGCCAGGCCATAGCCCAAACGGGCACCGTCGACATACAAAGCAAGATGGTAGCGGCGGGCTGCATCATAGAGTGCGCCAAGCTCTTCCTGCGAGTAGACGAGTCCCATCTCGGTGGGCAGTGTGATGTAGACCATCCCCGGCTGCACCTCATGCTCATGGCTGGGATCGGTGAGGAAGCGGTCCATATAGTCAGCCACCTGCTCAGCCGTGAGCTTCGTGTCGGCTGAGGGCAGGGCGAGCACCTTGTGTCCGAAAGCCTCCACGGCACCAGCCTCGTGCACATTGATATGTGCCGTGTCGGCAGCGATAACGCCCTCGCCCGGAGCGAGCAGCGCGTCGATCATCGTGGTGTTGGTCTGCGTCCCACCGATAAGGAAGTAGACCTCCGCTGTTCCCATGTGGCAGGCGTGCCGGATTTTTTCCTTGGCTTGCTCACAGTAGGGGTCGTTGCCGTAGCCACTGGTCTGCTCGTCGTTGGTGTCGAAGAGCCGGTGCAGGATTTCGGGCTGTACACCATTGTTATAATCGCTTTCAAAAGAAACCATATTGCTTACTGATTATTATTGTATTTTGTTATGAACTTACAAAGATAAGACTTTTATGTTGATTGAGCAAGAAAAGCCCGGCTCATCATTTCTTATGATGCCTTTTATTTGTATATTCCACGGAAAATGACTACCTTTGCACGCCTAATCACGGGGAGTGTGTGCGCAAACACCGCTTCTTATTTATTCATACCTATAATACACAACCACGCTTTATGAGCAACGCATGGCGCAACTTCCGTGGCACGCTGTGGACGGAAGAGATCAATCTCAGAGATTTCATTCAGAATAACTACACCCAGTACGACGGTGACGAGAGTTTCCTCGCCGGTCCTACTGACGCTACCAACACCCTTTGGGGCGAGCTGCAAAAACTACAGAAAGAGGAGCGTGCCAAGGGCGGTGTCCTCGATATGGAGACAGAAGTAGTCTCTGGGCTCACTGCTTATGGCCCCGGCTACATCAACGAGAAGACCAAAGACCTCGAACGTGTCGTAGGCCTTCAGACCGACAAGCCTCTCAAGCGCGCTTTCATGCCCTACGGCGGCATCAAGATGGCTGAGCAGGCCTGTACCACCTATGGCTATCAGCCTTCTGAAGAGATCCACAAAATCTTCCATAAATATGTCAAGACGCACAACGACGGTGTTTTCGACGCTTACACGCCGGAGATGAAGCACGTGCGCCACAACCATATCCTCACCGGTCTGCCCGACACCTACGGCCGTGGCCGCATCGTGGGTGACTACCGTCGTGTAGCCCTCTATGGTATTGACCGCCTCATTGAGGAGAAGCAGAAAGACCTCGCCACCATGGGCGAGCGCGAGATGATCGACGAGGTCATCCGCCTGCGCGAGGAGATCGCCATGCAGATCAAGGCGCTCAAGGGCCTCAAGGAGATGGCTGCCCAGTATGGCTTCGACATTTCCAAACCGGCTACCAACGCCCGTGAGGCTGTGCAGTGGCTCTACTTCGGTTACCTCGGAGCCGTGAAGACACAGAACGGTGCCGCTATGTCAGTGGGCCGTGTGTCCACCTTTCTCGACATCTACATCACACGTGACCTCAACGAGGGTACGCTGACTGAGGACGATGCTCAGGAGCTCATCGACCACTTGGTGATGAAGTTCCGCATGGTGAAGTTTGCCCGTATCCCTTCTTACAATGAGCTCTTCTCCGGCGACCCCGTGTGGGCTACGCTCGAAGTGGCAGGCATCGGACAGGACGGCCGCCACATGGTGACAAAGAACGACTTCCGCTTCCTCCACACACTGGAGAACATGGGACCATCGCCCGAGCCTAACCTCACCGTGCTCTACAGCAGCCGTCTGCCCAAGGCTTTCAAGCGCTATGCTGCCTACATCTCGGTGAAGACCAGCTCTATCCAGTACGAGAACGACGACGTCATGCGTCCTGTCTGGGGCGACGACTACAGCATCTGCTGCTGCGTGAGCGCTACTCAGACGGGTAAGGAGATGCAGTTCTTCGGTGCACGTGCCAACCTCGCCAAGTGCCTCACCTACGCCATCAGTGGTGGCGTGGACAGCAAGACACGTGAGCAGGTGGGACCTGCCTACCGTCCTATCGAGGGCGACGTGGTGACCTACGATGAGTTCATGCCCCGCTTCATGGATATGATGGAGTGGCTGGCTGCTGTCTATGTCAAGACGCTGAACCTCATCCACTACATGCACGACAAATACTTCTACGAGGCTGAGGAGATGGCTCTCATCGACACCGATGTGCGCCGCACCTTCGCCACGGGTATTGCCGGCTTCTCTCATGTCGTTGACTCCATCTCGGCTATCAAATATGCCAAGGTCAACATCATCCGTGACGAGACGGGCTTCCCCTTGGAGTTCAAGACCGAGGGCGACTTCCCCCGCTACGGCAACGACGACGACCGTGCCGACAGCATCGCCGTGTGGTTGCTCAAGACTTTCATCGGCATGGTGAAGAAACATCACACCTATCGCAACTCTGAGCCGACAACGTCTATCCTGACCATCACTTCCAATGTGGTCTATGGTAAGTACACGAGCAACATGCCTGACGGCCGTAAGGCCGGTGCCCCGCTCTCTCCAGGTGCCAACCCATCTTATGGTGCTGAGAAGAACGGCCTGTTGGCTTCGCTCAACTCGCTGGCTAAGTTGCCCTACAAGTATGCACTCGACGGCATCTCCAACACGCAGACCATCAGTCCGAGTGCACTCGGACACGACGACGACCAGCGTGCCGAGACACTCGTCAGCGTCATGGACGGCTATTTCGACAAGGGTGCGCATCACCTCAATGTCAACGTCTTCGGCGTGGACAAACTCAAGGACGCCATGGAGCATCCTGAGAAGCCGGAGTATGCCAACTTCACCATCCGTGTGAGTGGCTATGCCGTGAAGTTCATCGACCTGACCCGTGAGCAGCAGCTCGACGTCATCGCCCGCCAGGCTCATGAAAGACTCTAAGACACTTGGCCTCACCGCTCCTCAGGGAGGTGGGGCTTCTTTATACGTTCACTCCACCGAGTCGTTTGGCTCTGTCGATGGTCCCGGCATCCGCTTCATCATCTTTCTCAAAGGTTGCCACATGCGCTGCCGCTATTGCCACAATCCCGACACATGGCGCATGGCAGGAGCAGAGGAGAAAGCCACGACGGTGACGGAACTGCTCGACCAGGCTGAACGCTATCGTGCCTATTGGGGCGACAAGGGGGGAATCACGGTCAGCGGCGGCGAGGCTCTGTTGCAGATCGACGGGCTTATCGCACTCTTCGAGGAGGCGCACCGACGCGGCATCAACACGTGTCTCGACACGGCAGCCCAACCGTTTACGCGCCGCGAGCCTTTCTACGGCAAGTTCCTGCGGCTGATGCAGAGCACAGACACCGTGCTGCTCGACTTGAAGCATATCGACAGCGAGGCGCACCGTCAGCTCACCGGTCACGGCAATGAGAACATTCTCGACTGTGCCCGTTGTCTCTCCGACCTTGGCGTGCCGGTATGGATCCGCCACGTGCTCGTGCCGGGAATCACCGACGACGAGGATCAGCTGCACCGTCTCAGGGCCTTCATCGACATGCTCAACAATGTGGAGCGCGTCGAGGTGCTGCCTTATCATACCCTCGGCGTCTATAAGTGGGAGGAACTCGGCATACCTTATACGCTCAAAGACGTGCCCACACCCAGCAAGGAACAAGTGGCGCGCGCCGAAAAGATACTCTGCGGGAAATAAGCGACTGAGTATAAAAAGGTGGGCGACTGCCGAATTAAATTCAGAATATATAAACCATGCAGTGGGTTACCGAACTGGCAACCCACTGTTTTTTTTATCTATTACTGTCATGGGTGTTAGGGCGGGGATTATCGGCGCACTGGATATTTCCCTTGGGCCGATATGTTCATAATTGGTTAGAGAGGTCAATAACTCAAGGAAAATAGTTACTATGTTTGCAACTGTGAAC
>ULVN01121756.1_pt1 | contig 30025 bp, 30 predicted proteins | sample 1959491 | NCBI WGS metagenome assembly ULVN01 (sample SAMEA4835787, study PRJEB28245) | human gut metagenome | biome: gut microbiome; material: fecal sample | place: Denmark | collected 2008 | reverse complement strand
CTATTTTCAAGTATTCAATCCCTATATTTGTTATTTAGAATCCACATTCTATATTTTGCGTTCTGACAGCCCAACCACTTGGCAATGCTCTATTTCTGCTTATAGGTTCTTTGCAAAGCGGGAACATCTCGTCCAACTTACCTCATCGAAATGGTCTGATAATTATTCACATACATCTGCCTGTCGATGTTGCTAATGTGCTGCAAATTCTGAAATAAGCATCCATAAGCAAACATATACTCAACGCTGGCAAAGGTAGTGTAAATCGAGCGAAACACAAAATAAAATCGTACTTTTCTGCTATGGAGTAAGCAAGGAGACCTTTCACGCCACCTACGAGAAGGCTATGAAGGAAATCGATATGCTGAAAGAGAAGTTCGGCTACTCCCCTCTCTTCGGCAATGAGAAGGACGACTCTTTCAAGAGCTCCATTGGGCAGATCTATCAGACCTTCGACGGTTTGGACCTCTATCCCAGTGTAGAGGAGAAGGCTGTCATGCTACTCTATCTCGTCACCAAGAACCATTCCTTCAGTGACGGTAACAAACGCATCGCTGACAGTGCCGTCGTCGCCACCATATGATCTTCGTGATAAACAAGTTCTCGACTGTCCGGACGGAGGACAAGAAGCCGGAGGGTGAGTAGCGACTATCGCACTTACAGTTTCCAAGGAGAAGGCTGCTTCGGCTTCCTTCTCTTTTCCTTTTTAAGGCAAAAACCACACTTTCTTTTAAAGGCACTCCGTGTTTTATAAAATTTGCGATTAGCTGCATAAACTCTCAAATAAAATTTGCGATTAGCTGCATTGTCATCATTAAAATTTTGATATTTCATATATTATGCGTAACCTTGCGCTAAAACGAAATAATATGGAGGGGCAGATCTTTAAACGGAAAATTTATGATGCCATGCTCAGATAGAAGCATGACTCGGCAGGATCAACGGCACTAATGATAGAAGGTCCCCGATGGGTTGGGAAATCCACCATTGTCAGACAATTCGCCTAACGGGAATATAAGAGCTACATCATTGTAAGAAATATTCCAACAGGGTAAAGGAACGATACCTTGTCTATACTAAAGATTTAAGAAAAGACAAAGAGACCATGCTCGTACCTATGTATATGGTTCCTTTTTTGTAATCATGCTGTTTTATCCTCTGCAATCTTGTACAAGCAAGCGTTTTGGTTCTTTTAACTACAACTTTGGGTGCATTGCACCTAAAGTTGCAGTTGGCTTTGTGGACAGAAGAATGTGAGCTCTGCGATAATGTATGACCTTTAGAAACTTATTCTTCCATGATATTCTTGAACTTGCTAAAAGTCTCGGAAGATTTATACAAATTCAAACTGCCTTTAGGGACTACAAGTGTATCCGACTCGTATGTTTTTTTGAGAAAATCAATCTTTGGCAATAGGCTGGCATCAGCGTTATCGTTGTTCCACGGAGCATAGATCTTCTTTGCACGAAGAATAAACGAATATCTGTCAAAGGCTTTAGGGTCGAAAGGCAGTCCAAAACTGTCAAGGATAGTGTTCGTAGCAAAGGCATATTGTCCGATATCCTCAAGATCATTTCCTTTAATGGTCTGCAGATCAGTAAGTGTACAATTGCTGAAGGCATAATTACCGATAACCTTTACCGACCATGGTACATTGGCGTGTTTCAGGCTTTCGCACATATCGAAAGCAGACGCGCCAATTTCCTTCAGACCTTCCGGCAGTGCTATAGAGTCCAAAGCGGTAGCCCCTTGGAATTCTTTATTAGGCAATTTCTCCATGCCTTTCACATTGCTTAGATCAAGATTGATATGAGCTCCAGACATATTGGCCCTGTCGGTAAAATCGCCGGAGCCAACAAGCTTCTTCAGGAAGTCCAGATCCTTCTGACGAAGAGGTCCCCAAACTTGAAGAGTCTTGATGTTCTTCCAATTGTCTACATTGTCTTTGCCAAGATAACACTCCAGGACACTCACATCGCCAAATCCTTCTCCAGCAGAATCAAAGATAGAGGTACCGACTATCACTTTGCCCTTTAAGGCTGAAGGGTTAGGCATTTGCCTGACATATAAAGAATTGAGCACAGAGTCTTTGTATGTAAAATCAATCTTGACAATTCTCCCAACTCCATCGTTTTTGTTGAGAGAATAACTAAGAGTACCCGCTGTTACATTCTTGACAGGAACTGCAATATTGTCTTTCCACTCTTGATGTGTGTAAGAATTGGCAAAATAAGTAACAGACACATCGAAGTTGACATTATATTTCATGTTTACGTTCAAGTTGCCACCATCGAAAGGTATTGTAGCTTCTGTTTGACTTAGTGTAACATAAGGCTTCACTGTTGGCTTGTTCTGTTCTTGATGATTGTCCGGAGTGATGGGGTCTTCTCCATTTTCGCTACTACATGATGAAGCGACAAATAGAGTCGCGGCTATCACCAAGGCTGTTAGTATCTTGTTCATTTTTATTTGTTGTTTGTAAAGATAATCAATTTCGTCATAGAAATAACTGAAATAAGCATGCATAAGCAAACATATACTCAACATTGACAAAGGTAGTGTAAATCGAGTGAAACACAAAATAAAATCGTACTTTTCTGCTTTTGGAGCGCATCATTCTTGTGAGGCTGACAGCATGCTGCCAGCATATTTTCCTTCGCTGCCTTATGATCTTAGCAATAAATGTATTATCTGTGCAACCAATAGCTTACGATAACCCATGAAGCGATGAAGCAGATCGACCTGAACAACGAGATCGTCTCTACCAAAGCGAGGATGGCAAGACCCAACTGGATGTCAAGCTGGAAGGAGAAGCCGTGTGGCTGAGAAGCACCAGGCATCCGATTCTTGCAATGCCTATTGTTGGTATAGCGTTTACGACAAGAATGTATAATTTATCTAGGAAGCATCCTTAAAGCCTTATCTTTACTGTCACTGAAACTAAGTTTATTAGTTATAATAACAGCATTTTGTGGGTCGATAACATGTTTTCCCATAATTTGTAATGCTTTTAGTTTGTCGTCATCGAAACTAAAAAACGTCATCATCCTGGCGCACTGGTCGCAAGTATACCAGCAACCAAGCGTCGCCACCTCAAGCAGCGTGTAGCGGTCGTCATCAAAATTGGCATCTTTCACCTTACCGTATAGGAAATCGAAGGCTTTTTCACTCAACGCATATGGTTGGCATTCACTGTATGGATCTGGATAATTTTCCTGCGGTACTGGAGGCAATACCGAATGATAAACTTCTGCGTCATTTCCACGATAGGAAGGTACAATACACTCTTGATATGAAATCACTTTTCCATCCCTCCCGAAACTGATGTATATGAATTTATCATCTGGATCCAACAACGAACTTTTTCTGTACGTCCATCTGTCTCCATAGGAGTTGAAGCTGGTTGCGTCTGGCTTACCCAATATTTGCATGACCTGCTCTTTAGTCATTCCCCGTTGAACCATATGATTCTTGGCCTGAATGTTAACCAAACAGGTAAAGAGCATTAATAATGTCGGAAGGACTATCCGAAGAACAGAGCTTTTCTTATTCATAATCTTTTTTGTTTGTTTCTGCAAATTTAGTAGATTATTATCAATGGATATTAGGGATATCCCTATTTTCAAGTATTCAATCCCTATATTTGTTATTTAGAATTCACATTCTATATCTTGCGTTCTGACAGCTCAACCACTTGGCAATGCTCTATTTCTGCCTATAGGTTCTTTGCAAAGCGGAAACGAAACCATAACAGTGTCAACAACGCCAAAGTACTTAGTAATCTGACGTTTGCATCTGCCACTATTCAGATTGCTATACAAAATAGACATCGTGCCGAATGTCGTAATCTCAAGCATTATCCAACTTGGAGGGAAGTGGTTGGTATATTTGGACTTGAAAGCCTTGATGAACTCCTCATCACTCCTTCCAAGTTCCTCATCCATGTTTAATATTGTCTTTGCCAATCTTGCAGGATAGGAAAACAATGCCGTATCTTGAAACCACCAGCCACCGTAGTACGCAATTTTAGCCATGTCTATAAACAAAAAGACCCACCCTGAGCGCGCTGTTCTTATGGGAAGCGGGGTGAGTATGTTGCTGTAAAGATACTACTTTTCTTTTAATCATCAAAATATTCCCGATGTTTTTATAAGATAACGTACTTTTCTGCTATGGAGTATAGCTTTATTGCAAGGCTGAAAGCATGCTGCCTGCATATTTTCCTTCGCTGTCTTGTGATCTTAGCAATAAATGTATTATCTTTGCAACCAATAGTTTACGATAACCCATGAAGCGATGAAGCAGATCGACCTGAACAACGAGATCGTCATCTATCAAAGCGAGGATGGCAAGACCCAGCTTGATGTCAAGCTGGAAGGAGAAACTGTATGGCTGAATCGTCAGCAACTCGCTGAATTATTTGGCAGGGATGTCAAGACGATTGGCAAGCACATCAACAACGCTTTGAAAGAAGAATTGAATGATGGAATCCCAACTGTCGCAAAATTTGCGACAGTTCAAAAAGAAGGCACTCGAAAAGTCAATCGCGAGATCGAATATTATAATCTCGACATGATTATATCTGTTGGCTACCGTGTAAAAAGCCATAGAGGTATTGAGTTTAGACGTTGGGCAAACAGCGTGCTGAAGCAATACCTCATCAAGGGGTATGCCGTGAACGAGCGCATTCGCAAGCAGCAGATCTCTGAACTCCGGCAACTGGTGCAGGTGCTTGGACGCACCCTACAACAGCAGCCTGTGCCAACGACCGACGAGAGCAATGCACTCTTCAAGGTCGTCGTCGACTACACTTATGCGCTCGACACCCTCGACGACTACGACTATCAGCGGTTGAGCATCAGCAAGACCACCAACAAGGAGACCTTTCACGCCACCTACGAGAACGCTATGAAGGAAATCAATGTGCTGAAAGAGAAGTTTGGTTACTCCCCTCTCTTCGGCAACGAGAAGGACGACTCTTTCAAGAGCTCCATCGGGCAGATCTATCAGACCTTCGACGATGTGGACCTCTATCCCAGTGTAGAGGAGAAGGCCGCCATGCTGCTCTATCTCGTCACCAAGAACCATTCCTTCAGTGACGGTAACAAACGCATTGCAGCTACCCTCTTCCTTTGGTTTATGAACAACAACGGCATTCTCTACCGTGAGGATGGTACCAAACGCATCGCCGACAGCACCCTCGTCGCCCTCACGCTCATGATAGCCGAAAGCCGAACACAAGAAAAGAATGTCATGGTAAAGGTTGTAGTGAACCTGATCAACAAAAACAATGGATAACATGGGAACAGCAGTATTAGCTATGTGTTTTTGTGCCGTGTCACTCCTGCTTGCACTCTTTGTGAGCTTGTCACCCATAAGTGAGAAGGCTAAAATAAGAATACTGTATGCCGGAGCTGTGGCATCCTTTATCGCCGTACCGCTGATGGATCGTTATATTGCCGGGCTGAATAACTTTCCAGCGGAGATGCGATACCGTGGTGTACTTGTCTTCGTCAACGCCGTCTGCTGCTTCTGCTTTATTATGGCCTTCATGATTAAATACCAAGCCGTAAAAAAGAAAGTAGACACGCTGGAACAGACCGTCGAACAACTGGAGCATGAACGCGCCACGGCAATGGTACAGTCTGTCAATGAAGATAAACTGCAAAAGGTAGAAGATAGCCTCGAATGGTTTGCCAAGCGAATATCTGTTTTTACCAAAGAGGAGCAGGATGCCATCAACGCCTGCGCCATAGCTTTCGCCGAGCGCAATCAAATCAACGATCCCAAGATACCTATTGCAGTTAACCCGCTATACAGTCAAGCCAGCTTAATGCAAGATGGAAGTCAGGCCTTCTTCTATATCGGCAAGAGTCGCAAGGATATCTCTGCTTTCCTTGCTACCGTCTTTGCCTCTTATTTCCCCACCGGCGAGTCCTTTGTCTACAAGAAGATGCCGGGGGAGAAAGAGGCAAGCAGGAGAGGATTGGGAGAAAGATAACACGCTCTCATGTTAGGAATAACTACAAACAAGTTAGACAAAGCAGCAAATATTCCAAGAACAATTCTCAGAATATTTGCCTGTTGTAACTTTTGTAAAACTTCCCAATGGAGTCTAAAAAGGCTCAACATTCTCCAACAGACTAACCAACTTTACAATTGGCTTGCCATCTATTAGAAACTGCTCTAAAGCAGCATTACCATTATCAAAGCGTTCATATTCTTTTGTGCCTTAATTCCGCAACTAAATACATAGTTTGTTGTTAATCTTTTTTATAAGTCTCTGAGGAACAACAAGTATCATATTCCTCATCTTCCACTGCCTTTTGACATTGAGACAAAGGCCGTGATGAAACAATTGATTTCTGCCAACCGCAAATTGGCTGAGCTCAGAGGTGTGGCCCAAACCATTCCCAACTTGATGAATCAGTACAAATCAGCCTTATACAAAGATTGAATTTGTAGTGCGTGACATAATGGTCTCTAGGCAAACTGCAAGTAAGTATTTGGACATAATAACCCAAACCGGTCTGCTGAAAAAGATAAAAATGGGAAAAGAGAACTACTACATCAATACAAAACTGGTAGATCTTTTCATAAATCAGTCAGGTGATCATAGGTCCAAAAACTTAACACGATAGGAAAAACATGTTAAGCAAAACGCCATCCCCTTAACATGTTGTATGCAACATGTTAAGGAAATCGGTATTTTGCTAACATGACAATCTGAACAGGCTACAACTTTATGTAAGAGGTTAGTCGTGTAAATACCAATCACCTATTGCTATTGTAGTAAGAAGCATTGCCAACTCGTCTCATCCTCACATTGTCATATGCTACCAGCATCGTCATGAATACCGAGAGCATCAGGATGAAGGACATACAGAGCAGCAGGTACTGACGGAAGTGGCTGCTATGATAGATTCTCCGCACCCAATACCACGGATAGGTGATAAACAGGAAACGGGGGATAGCTTCCATCGTCTGAGGAATAGATGGTGGATCAGCATGCCGCTTGACTGCGGCTACAGTAGCGGCCAGCTCTTTATAACGCTTCTCGGTAAGTTGCAGATAGCTGTTGTTCTGCTTCAAGCAGTTATGGGTGGTATTAATATCCTCACTATATTGTTTGGCCACCCGGTCATAAGCGCTTACAACAGTATTCACAAATTCTTTGTCATTCTGTAACCGACTCTTAATGTCGGTATGGATAAGGTCAGCAATTGCCGCTGCCAACTGCTTCTCGTCTATCTTCGTTTGGGGAGCAGGTGTTGCTTGCTGTGCCAAGGACTGTGACCACGCTGCAATCTGCTTCGCCAAGGACTGGATGTCGGAACGCAGGCCACTGATATTTGCGGCGATGATGTCTTCTTTCATTTTCTTCTTCGTTTTGAGGGTTGATAAATATGATGAGCTTTACGGTTCTTCTTCGCTTCTTCATCGTCTCTATTCCGCCAGCCTTGATTATTTACTGGGCTTCCGCTGCAGTCCAAGGATTGAGCTTGAGGCTGAAAAAGAATCTCTTCCAATGCCTGCCCAAAGGCAATGACAAAATGAGGATAGCTCAGGGATGGATCAAGGCGATAACCGGAGCAGTGAGCATCTTCCATGCTGAACGACAATCCCACCACTTTGCCAGCTGCTCTATCCGTCGTGGCCTGAACACTGACATTCCGTCGGGACAAGGCATTAAGAAAAGAATTCCAATCGGAAGATTCTTGCCGGGCATCCATAACAGCTGCACGCAGTTGTGCCTTCTGCCGCTGGTGCGATCGCAACCGGTCCAAGTTCTGCTCTTTACTGTTCTCTCTCGCTATGTAGAGTCCATATTCCTCCGTCAGAGCCTTGCAGATACGGGCACTGCGGTATCGCTCATTGCTGTCAGAGATAATCTGCCCTTCATTGCCAATGAGATTATAGACGATGTGACAATGAGGATGTCGCGTGTCATGGTGTCTGGCAATGATGTATTGTGTATGGACGATACCCATCCGTTTCATCCACTCTTTGGCTATCTTAGCCATGAGCTCATCCCCTTCCCTGTTGTCTGGGAAGCGGTCTGCATCTTTTGGGGAGAACGACAGAGAGATGTGCTTGACAGGCTTACGTCTGTTTGGACGCATAGAGGCCTGGATATAGAAACTATTGGCTATAGCTTTGTTGTCGGTGACACAAACGCCCTCATAACCCAACAGGTTGGCTTGCTTCTTCTTATTCTTGTCATTATGTGCGTAGTTGACGATCCCGCCAAAATCCACGCGATTCAATATCTTAGCGATCATGATGTAAGGGTTTTATTCGATTAATGATTTCACTGATTGCAGCGATGATGACAATACATTCCGCCTTGACGGCATCCAAACCAATGACATGCATCTGGTGAGCCATTTGGTTGACATTATTGGCTATGCCTGACAAGTCGCGAATGCCCTTTGCCAACTCAGGCGAAACCATTTCTCTAACGGTATTGTCCATTGCTGCCTGATGGCAATATTCACCTACTGACAAGCCAGCCTTTGCCGCTTTGGACTGTAGGTAGATAAAATCGTTCTCACAGAACATTACTCTTACCATTTTTGTTCTTTTCTGATAGTCAGCCAGTTTGGGGCGACCACCTTTGTTGTTCCTTTCTGTTGTCATTGTTGATCTTATTACTGATGATTGCAGAGTGGGGTGGAATGGCATTACAGGGTATTGGCAGTTGTAAGATGCCAAAGTACCCTGTTGCCATAGGTTTTAGTGACACTAAAACACAAACTTGCCACTCTAATCATCACAGTTCTGTTTTCTGATACATACCTTGTCCCGTCCGGCGTAACCGTTGTTCCCTGATAAAGAGATCTATCCATTTAGAGGCTGTGCTTCGGTTCTCGTGAGTAGTCTCAATGAGAGCGTCATAGTCCTTCTTGGTAAACGAGACTGGCAGGAGATTGAAGAAAGCATTGCGTCGTGCAGCCGCGCCTCGATCTTGCTGTTCACCAGTCATCTTTCCTTGGACATTTGACAATCTGCGGTATACATATACAGAATGCCGAAGCAAGGTTTGACAAATGAGCATAACTGTCTGATAGTCGCAATCCTGACAAAGCAGATGAATGGTTTTATCCTGTGCAGGTGACAGGCGATGCATCTCTGCTTCCATCGTTCTCAGAGCCGTCAGCACCATCATCATTCGGAAGGCTATCAGCCCCATACGCCGTACGATGCCCTGCATGTTGTTGTCTACCTCATCGCAGCATTCTTCATTGGCCTTACGAAGAAAGGATACAAACCGCGTCTGCAAATGTTGTGGCAGACAAAAAGTGTATGATCCTTGTCGCATGAAAGTCTGATGCAAATGATAGAAGCGCTCCCCCAACAGCTTAAACTTCGCATTCTTCGACTGAGCGACATCACTGGTGGCAAAGACATTTCGTATTCCTCGCTTGAAAGGAAGGGCATAGAAGCAGAACCTGCTGAGCAGGCCATCCTCCTCATTGCTTATCAGTCGATTCACTTGACCTGGCGTTCCTGCCAACACTACAGATATGCGGGGCTGCTCCACTTCTGACATCTCTCTGTCCTTGCATCGGCTCATACTCAGCACCTCGTGATGGAAGGCCTTCCTCAACACATCAGAGTAGTTGCCATAATCCGATTTTAGCGTTTGACTGAGGGTGTCTCCTTCTGTCTCAAACAGAAGAATGATGCCATCATTGTCTTTCGCAATTCTCAGAAATGCACTGGCACTGCTGTTGGCCGGTACAATAAGCGTTCTGAGCGGAGGCTCTTGCGGCATGTCCATTCCCCCAGACTTCTTTCCCTTGACATATTCAGCCATGTCTGCCTTATATTGTGCCTTCAGTCTGTTGGTCAGTTCATGAAGTTCTCTGTTGATGGGCACAACAAGTTCCCGGCATAACGACAACGCCCCTTTCCCCATTCCTGCTTCTGCTGTGACAAAAAGATACAGATTGGGATATACGATACGTTCGTCATATACGCCGCAAAGATTGTAAAAGCATACAGAGAGGGTGACAATGGAACCTATCAGTATTGTGCCCCTGTCATCCTTTGACACAGCATTGTCCACAGCTTCTTTCAGCAACGTAGGCAAGCTGTCAAACACCTCCTCTGGGAAAGAAGGAAGTGCATTGTCCCCCAATATCCGTTTGTCCGTTTCTCCATTTTGGGTATTTGGAGAAATGGGTGATAGCCTCTTTCTCCATACTACTCCATGTTGTTCTGCCATATAGAACAATGTGGCAATCGTAATCCCTTGCCTTTTGCCACGAAGGCAATAGGAGTATTGCTTGTCGGTCGCAACTTGGTTATAGTCATGATGCAACGAACTGAGCCGATGGAAATATCCTCTTCCGCCCTCACCGCAGACATCGGCAAGCGCAAAGCCCAGGTTGACCCACTCAGCATAATGCGGTGCCACATCAATGCCATGGGCCTCTATGGCTGAGACAACACTCTCCACATCCTCCTCCACATTATTATGTAGGTGCGCACAAGAAGAACGTTTGCTTTCATCATGTGCAGGCACTCGCTGTTCAGAATGGACATTCTCCCAGTCTTGCACGGAAAATATTTTCTTTGACATCATCTTCATATTTTGGATTAATGTATGCGTTGGGGTCATAGGGCAGAAGGCAGGAACGGGAAACGTCGCAGCCCGATCTGTCCACCTTGGGGAGTCCTGACGATTCAAGGCAGTTGGCTACGGCCTTGAAATATCGAGAATGCTCCATTCCCTGCAGGGCAACAGGGATAATCCACTTCAAGCCGTTGCCAGAGGGACTGACAAACAACAGCTCCGTATCGAAGTACTCGTTGCCAAGCAATTGCTTTTTTAGCTTTGCCAAGTCTGCCACATGATCAAAATCGATACACATCAGTCCGGAATGCATTAATAGTTCCCGTTCGCATCGCTTTCTGAACAGCCCGGAAAAACAACAGAAGTCAAAGTTCGCTGTCTTGTACCGCTTGGCTTCCTTTCTGTCTTCGAGCATACGTAAAGCCTTTGTCTGAGGTTCAGCATAGTGCCCTACGATATATCGGTAAATGTCCACGATGCCGACTGCACGTATCGGTTCGGTATTATGGATTGGTTTCCGGAAGAAAGAAAACTGATAATCTTCTGTCATTTCCATAACTCACCTCCTTTCTTGGCATTGACAAAGTCTACAGCTTGTTGCATTAGATCCGGCTTCGAGGTGTATGATTTGCTCTTCAGCCACTCGTCAATCTCCGATTGCAGGAAAGCCAATGCCTTGTTGATCTTATGCACAGGTATCTGCTTGGCAGAAACCCAGCCATAAACGGTCTGCTTGGCTGGATGTGAGGGAAGATAGGCACACAGCTCGTCCATATCCATCCATTTGGGTTGGTTGCTTGTCTGCTGACGCTGTAAGATGCTTACTGTCTTTCGCAGATCTTCTACTGACTTGATGAGATAGGACAATGCGCCCGGTATCTCCTCGAATGATTTTACTTCCATAGTTATTTATCGTTTTGGTAAACTTCTGCGGCAAAGGTAAACGATTTTTTGTGGGTGCATAACAGGTGGAAAAATCCCCCACACTTACCCCTCACGTTGCAACCAATATTTTAGTTTTTGTTAAGATAAAAGAAACAGCAGAAGTCCTTTAAGGTCGTATTCCCTTGAATTCTTATTAGCGTTTTAACGAGTACAGAAAGCAAAAACTCCCCTTGTTTGCCGGATGGCGAACGAGGAGAGCTTAGTGCAAATGATCTTATAAAGAGCGTAACTACTTGGTGCTCAAAGGTGGAGATGAATTATGACTTGTATTCGCAGTATTTTCTTATTTAACTTGGAGGTTATCAATATGAATTGTATTCGCAGCCTTTACCTTAGCCGAATCTACTATATGGGTATAGATTTGTGTAGTTTTCACATTTGTGTGTCCGAGCATCGACTTAATGGTGTAGATGTCTGTACCTAATTCCAGCTGCAACGTGGCGTAGGAGTGACGGAAGCAATGGAAAGTTATATGTTTTTTTATACCGGCTGCCTCCACCCACCGGCGTAAGGGCTTTGAGATCCATGATGCCTTTTGCAATCCGGCAAATACGAGTAGTTCCTCATCTTCAGGATGCTCGCCACACAAGGACAAAGCCTGATCGGAGATAGGCAAATAAGCATCTTTCTTCGTCTTTATCTGCGACAAGTCGATACGCCAGCCGCCATTGCTCGTTTGAGAGAAATATTTCCATTTGAGTTTACTGATGTCTATATGCCGTAGTCCTGTAAGAATAGAAAAGAACGAGGCACGTCTCAGCACCTCATTCTCACAAGGTGTCTCAGCCAACCGCTTCACCTCCTCGAGTGAGAGTGTAGCACGTACCTTATCCTCAGTGGGGATGCCCTTCACCTTTGCACTCATATCGACGGTGAGGAACTCATCAATGAAGGCTTGTTTAAGTCCGGCCTTGACAATGGAAAAATAGGTGGATGCTGTATTCCGGGAGATAGTGCCCTTCTTCCTGCCACCGAGCGGGGCACGCAGGAGGAACATTTTAATGTCTTCCAATACTCTCACAGAGATGTTCTTGAAAGGAAGCGGCTTACCTTCCGAATAGATTCTGAGCAACTCACCAACTCTACACCAGTTCACGATGATGGCATCAGAACTGTTGGGATGCCGTTTGTAGATGATGTCATTGAAATACTTGATGAAGTCTTGTGCGCTTCGTTCCTTCTGCTCCATGATTTCCAATTCTCGGTCAGAATACAGCGCCATGCTGTCATATTCATGCTGACGCATCTTTCTGACATTGTCAGCATAGATACAAGCCTCTTGGTCCAAACGTGACTTGCATTGAATGATGCCATTCATGTCGCGCTTGGGCTTGTAATTGAACGAACCGTCAGGCAGGATGCGCGCAACGGACGAGACATCCCATACGGGAGTCGAGATGGTGCGATTGAGGGCTTCGATCACTCTCTTTGCCTTGGCCTCGCCACGTTTATATACGGGATAGGACTCAATGAAGAGATACCACTCATCAGCATGGTGAACCGATTTCCTAAGTTTGACGGTTACCTTGGTGTTGACTAATGCTTTTCTCATTTCACTTCTGATTTATAGAGGTTATCAATTTCTTCCTTAGGTACGTAGACGAAGTTGCCTATCTGCCGTGAAGGAATGGAATATTTCCGGATGTGCGACCATACTGTACTGTCGTCAACATGATACCGGTTACATATCTCACCGATGGTGTAGCAATCTCCCGGCTCCATGCTGTATTTCTTTGGAACCGGTCTCGTTTTCTCAGCATTACTTTCCGTTCTGGTGAGGAACATTGCTTCCAAGGCCGAGCGTTTGATTCTGGTCAGCCTTTTCCCTACATTGATAGCTGGTACAGTACCATTCTTTATGAGCCGGTAGAGCGTAGTCCGCTCCACACCAAACATCGCCACGGCCTCCCGCACCGACAGATACTCCCTTATGTCGGGAATATGTAGTGCCAGTTGCGTGAGCTTCTCTTCCTTCCTTTGCGCGTCTTTTTTGCGCTTCCAAGCCACTTTGCTGCATTTGGGCGAACAATAGAGACTGTCAAGAGTCTTGGCAATAAACACCTCGCCACAGACCTTGCACTTGCGTTTAATCTCAAATCCGATTGCGGGCATAATATCTACTTTTAAGTATGTATTAGTATGTATTGGTGGGAATAAGTCCCACATTATCTACTTTTTTGTTGTGTCGCAAATATGTTGCAAATAAGCCATAAACAAACACATATCAAAGGCATAAGAACCAAGAACCCTATAAACGCAAAATGCGTGCAACTCATTGAGCTGCACGCATTTGCATGTTGTTTATTATCGTTTTTCCTGGCGGCATTATTTTACCTCCTCGAAATCAAAGGCATCTGTAAATCAACTACTTGCCGAAAAACGTCAAAATGCGCGAAGAACTCGTCAATTGACTGACTCAGCCATGCTGATAACTTTACTCCGCAAAGTTAGGCTTTTTCCTCCAAACTTCCAAGAAAATCTCAGAGTATTTAATAAAAAAATAATTAGCACCTAAGAGTTTGGAGCCTTTAAAAAAAGAAGAAGCCCTGGGTTCACCTTTATAATGAGCTCAGTCACATCAGTATATCTATACGAAAGGAGTGAATGAAGTGAAGTACCATTGTAGCCGGATTGCACTGCGGCAACCGGCTCGTTTTTGCATCTTTTGAGACGAGTCGGAAACCAAAGCACCTTCGTCTGCCTTAGGATGGGATGCCTGTCACCTCGGTCATCGTCTTTCCTGCTTCATGGCATTGTTGATTCTGTGAATATGAGTTGGCATCTTGGATGTTGTCGACTTTCTTTGCCCAGCCAGTTATCTCCGCTCCCTTGGAGGACTAACCTATAAAATACGTAGCGCAGCCGTTCTGACCTCTCGACGGACTTTCGGCTCCTTGACAGTCTCTCTACTTGGCATTCTCCACAACTGATGGGCAAGTGGCATCACTTGAGTTGGCTGACGGCTCTCCACGCCTAAGACTTGACTTCCAACCTGACCCGACCTTCCGTTTTCTCGCTGAACTACTAAAGCCACTCGTTTTTTCCAATACAAATTTACAGCAAAGCTGCGCTAATGGCCTGTCGGCCGCTTGTGTGGTCGTTTCACTCTGCCAATAAAATAAGCGGGAATCTTCCTTTTTCTTTCCTGCGAAAACAAAAAGAGTATTCCGGCTGATTTTCATGGCTTGCCCACAGTGACCCTTTGCCGTTTTGATTGCATGTAAAAAATTTCGTTTCACTTTTAAATTCATCGATTATGAAAACTACAAATCAAGTCATCGTAGCAGGCCGTCTGGCCCAGGACGCAGAGATCCGTCAGTTCGCCAACTCCACGAAAGCCACTTTCGCCCTCGCCATCAGCCGCACGGAGAAGCGCGGTGAGGAGACAGTCCGCCCGGTAGCCTATCAGCCCTGCGAGATCTGGCGCAAGAACGGCTCCACGGATTCCTTCGCACAGCTCACCAAGGGAGCCCTTGTAGAGATAACCGGCTGGATCCGCCCAGAAGAGTTCGTCGACAAGACCGGCACACGCCGCCACCGCATCATCTTCGTGGTCAACAAGTTCACGCCCGTCCAGCTGGAAGACAAGAAGACCGAGGGTGAATAGCGGCTACCGCCCCCACGGCTTTCAAGGAGAAGGTTGCTTCGGCTGCCTTCTCTTTTTCTTTTTAAGGCAAAAACTCGTTCTTCTTTTATCCTTTGCAATATCTCTCGGTTCTAACATGCCTAAGCATATCTACCGTATTACATGCTACCCACTCCATTGTACAATGGCCGCCAGTTTGCCAAAGAGACTACTCACGTCAGTCGCGCGAGGCGATTGCCGCTCCTTGTCACATTGTCAAAGGTCTCACTACAGACACTGCACACAGAGTCTGTTCTGCCGTTCAACCAAGCAGGCTGACTATAGCACAACTCCCACCCACAGACTCCTAATAGATTCATCGCAATGCCATTATACGCTTCTATCCTTACCGATGTTGTAGCAGAAGCTATTCTTCTTTCGCCGTCAGCTTTGCACTGGAGGATATTTTACGCGAAGGTAGCGTCTCGCTTTGTTCAATCGCCAAGCCGGGTCATGGCGCTGCCATTTGCCGAAAATCTTCCTCGTGCCGAGCGTATTTTCGCCACCCTCACTTGTCTCTTGACGCTCAACGCTTTTCACCTGCGTAAAATATCCCTCCGGCAAGCTGAAACGGCTGCCAAAATGAGGGAAAATAAAATTTACGGCTATGACAAGGAATATGGACGAGAACATCAAACGGCAGTTGGTGAAGAAGATGACACACTTCATCAAGTACTTCCCCGTACGCATCAAGAACGTGGGCGAGGACGCCATCCTCAACCGGCAGCTCATGTGGGACTTCAAGGACGGCAAGGAGGAAGCCACAGAGCGAGTGGCACAGATGACCGCTGACTACCTCAAGGAGGAGTTCGGCGAAAAGGTGACAGACATTCTCTTAGTGACCATCCCTGCAAGCACGCAGGCCAAGAACGAGACACGCTACAAGAACTTCTGCAACCGAGTAAGCGAGCTGACAGGCATCGCCAACGCCTACCATCACATCAAGGTGGCGGAAGACCGACTCGCAGTGCACGAGCACCGCAGAAGCAAGCGCATCAGCACGGCAGCTGTATTGGAGTTTGACGGGGACTTCTTCAAGGGCAAGAAGATTGTCTGTTGGGACGATTGCGTCACCACCGGCATCAGCTACTCCACGTTCGCCAACAAGTTAGAGGAGATGGGAGGCAATGTCCTGGAGGGAGTCTTCCTCGGACGGACGAGCTACAGATACAACAAGTAAACTTAATCGCAGATGGAAAGCAAAGAGAAGAACAGAGCGAGGTCCGTGGCTTTCACGGGCCATCGTCTCATCAGCAGGGCAGACATGCCAAATGTGAGGGAGCGGCTCATGGCAGCGATACGCACGGCATACGAGGAAGGCTATAGAGTTTTCATGAGCGGCATGGCATATGGCTTCGACCTCATGGCGGCAGAGTGCGTAATAGAACTGAAGATGGAATGCCCCGATGTTAAACTTATGGCAGTGATACCATACAGAGGTCAGTGTGAGCGGTGGAACAAGGCAAGCCAAGAACATTATTGGAAGTTGCTTGGGCAGGCGGATGAGCACATCATCCTAAGAGAGGACTACCATCCCAGTTGCTTTCTCAGCAGAGACCGGTACTTGGTGGAGCATGCCGCCAAATTGATAGCCTACTTCAACGGAATCCCCAAGGGTGGAACGTTCTACACCATCAAAGAGGCAAGGAAGATGAGACTGCCGGTGGAGAACATCTATCCCTGATATGGAGCAGGTGACTGATGGCCAGATGACGGAACACTGGCTGACCAGAGGAATGGGTCTGCCAAAGTTTCAATGAGTTGTCATCGCTCCGGCGACGGCAATGGGCTTGCAGATCCCATTGCCGTTATACCCTTATATCCTTCGGGCAGTCTAACGCCAATATAACAACCTTTCAAACTCTTACAAGCAACTGTCCTTAACGACTATACTTTCACCCTCTCCAAGGCCCTGACCACACTGTCAATTTGCTGATAAGGCTCTGCAAGCTACCCGCTGGCGCTTCTGCTGTTCCGAGCCACATCAGCAAAGGTGCTGCTACAGACCGAGTGGATGGCTGTCGGCTCCAGGAAGTAAGGCTGCGCTTCACTGCCCTCCGCCTTTCTCCATGCACTCCATCTTGTTCATCGCAGCACTGGTTGACAGGCAGTCTGAGCCTTCCCTTTCCCTTCTTCTTTTTTTTAAGGCTATCGTCCTTGATTTACTCCGACGGATTTGACTCTTGCACTTACACCCACGCCAAGGCCCTGACCGCACTGTCAATTTGCAGACAAGGCTCTTCATGGCTACCGGCTGACGTTTCCGCTATTCCGAGCCACATCCGCAAAGGTGCTGCTACAGACCGAGTGGATGGCTGTCGGCTCCAGGGAGTAAGGCTGCGCTTCACTTCCCTCCGCCTTTCGCCATGCACTCCGTCTGCTCACCGCAGCACCAGTTGACAGGCGGTCTGAGCCTTCCCTTTCCCCTCTTTCTCTTTTTAAGGTTATCATCCAAATTTACTCCGTTGGATGCCCTATTACTCTTTACACCCACGCCAATGCCCTGACCGCACTGTCAATTTGCTGATAAGGCTCTGCAAGCTACCGGCTGACGCTTCCGCTGTTCCGAGCCACATCCGCAAAGGTGCTGCTACAGACCGAGTGGATGGCTGTCGGCTCCAGGGAGTAAGGCTGCGCTTCACTGCCCTCCGCCTTTCGCCATGCACTCCGTCTGTCCATCGCAGCACTGGTTGACAGGCAGTCTGAGCCTTTCCCAACCCGTCTTTACAGTAATATTTTGATTCTCGCCTTTAAAGAAAAAGAAGCTGAGGGAAATAAGCGAGCGTCCCTCTGTCGCTTCTTGGAGAAAAACGACAAGCAAATTCAGCCAGCCAATCTGTGCAGGCTTAAAGCCGTCTGTCGTGGCTACTTGTCAGGATGCCATCCGCCACCATTCTTCGGAAAGAAAAACCGGAGGACGAACTTAAGGATTGCACCGATGACATAGACGACGATAATCGCTTCGAATATTGCTGCCAACTCTTCCATTTTTTAATCTATTTGTGGGTTAGAATTATATTCAAAGTTACTAAATTTCAGCGAATTACGCAACTCATAGATGTTAATAATCAATAAGGACTCTGATCTTTCTTCACCAAGGATGAGGTATAGAAGACTTAACCTGTGTAGGCATCCTCTGCGCTGTTCTTGAAGTCCTGTCTTGCAAGCCATTCCTTCTCTTCCTCGTTTTCCGGGATGTCGATACGCTCTATCTTGAAGATGACAGGTCGTGTGCCGTCATTGCAGCAGGTGATCATCATGCGCTCGTCGTTGGTCCAGCCGTGCATGATACTGCCACCCTGCAGCGCAGTATAGACATAGCGGCTCACGGCATCCCATGCCTCACCACAGAACCTGCCGTTCATCAGATGGTAGAAGTCATCCTTCTCCGGGGTGCGGTCAAGCACGAAAGTGTCGCCAGGCTTGAAGCATGGGCACGGCCCCGACTTGGGATCGGCGAGATACTTCTCCTGGAGTTCCGGAAACATTTTGGTTTCGGGAACTGTTATCTTGCATTGATGTCTCATGCGCTTTTCTGTTTCAAGTTGGTCCTACTACAGTTGGTTGAGTTTCTCCTCGTTCTCCTGGATATAGGTCATGATGATGGCAGAGGCGAGGGCACGGAGAGGGATGGTGCGCTCAGCATTGAGACGGATCACCTCAAGCTTCTTCTTTACCTCCTTGGGCAGCCAGATGGCAAAGCCCTGCTCATTGAGTCCCTTGTACTTGGAGATATTCTCCTCCAACGTCTTGATGCTTCCCCGACGGCGCTTTGGTGCTGCCTTCTCTTCTTTTTGCGCTGTACCTTCAGCCTTTGCTGCGTCGGTAGCGTCCTCACTTTGATTTGAGGGAGTCTCTGTTGTCATGGAACGTACGATCTCGTCGAGTCCCATACCTGCCAAAGGATTGGCAGCCTGTGGCCTGTTGTTCTTTGCCATTATTTCTTGATGTCTAAGGTTTCCATTATCTTATTAAAAGCATGCTCCACGGCATCGCGCTGTTTGCTGTCCATGGGATAGAGGGTGGTATAGCGCTTGACGGCTACACACTGCTTCACCTGCGGCACGACGGTACCGACAAGCCCGAGGAACTCGATGGTACTGGCACGCTGATGAAGCTCATCTGCGCGTTTCTCAGCCGGATTAATACGGTTGGGGATGAAGACCAACTGCGCATTGGAGATCGTCTTAAAGGCCTTGATGAAAATGCCGGTGGCATCAACGGTGTCTGCGTCAAATGACATAGGGATAACCGCAATGTCGGCAGACTTGTAGATAATCTCAAGATTGCGGTCATTCAAGTTACCAGGGCAGTCAATCAGCACAACGCCAGGGACCTCTCTGAGTTTCTCCAAAACAGAGGCCACGTTGTCGCCATCACTCGTGTTGAGAAGTTCAACATTCCATGGCGCCTGCACATCGGGATCGGCATCAGTCTCACGCTGGCGATGACGGAACAAAGACGCCTGAAGGTCTGCGTCAACGGCAATCACCGGAATGCCATTTTCTGCCAAATAGCTGGCAAAGAGTGAACACAAAGTGGTTTTTCCTACGCCGCCCTTTATGTTGCTGAAAAGGATGATTTTGTTTTGCATTGTCGTCCAATTAGAATAATCATTATTACAACGCAAATTTACTAAAAATCATTTGATTAAGCAACTTTATTGTGTTAATAAATCAATAAAGCAAGAATTATATTTTATATAAAAACTATATTTCGAAGAATAGCTCAAATTATTCCATGATTTCTTTAGAATATGATTTCTATATAAAGCAATAAAGCCAGCCCGAAAAGGACTGGCTCATATTTCTCCCGAATCAATCAAAAACGAAGGTAGAGACTTTAATCAACCTCAGCCGTTACCCTCAATGTAGTCATTCAAGAGGAACGGAATTACACCGACATAGATGACTCCATCTTCATCCGTCCACATCTTTTGATTGCCGTCGAGAACGACTATCTTACGGAAGAAGTCGCCTGTGTTGTGAAGTGAGAAAGTCTCCTGCTCTTTCTTTTCAGGAGAACTTACATTCAATGCAGACTGTATATAAACCTTATCATTGCCAAGGTTCACAACAAAATCAATCTCATATTGCCCTCTGATTCGCTTGCCATTGTTCATCCGCTGAACCTCTACGACACCTACATCTACGCGATACCCCCGGTGGATAAGCTCGTTGTACAGCATGTTTTCCATAAGATGGGAGCGTTCCTGCTGACGGAAATTCAAACGCGCATTCCTTAAGCCAAGATCGACGGCATAATATTTTTGAAGAGTATCAAAGTATTTTCTGCCCTTGACGTCATATCGCTTGGCTGCACTGAACAGGAATGAATCTTCCAGATAATCCAGATATGCCTTGATGGTGTGGTCAGAGGTATTCTTGTCAAGTAGTGTGGCCGCCGTGTTGGCCAGTTTATGTGGATTGGTCAAAGAACCGACAGAAGAGCAGAGGGCATCTATCAATGCGCTCATCACGGCATCATCTTTCAGATGGTACCGTTCAACGATGTCCTTCATATACACGTTGGTGAACAAATCCTGGAGATATTTCTGCTTCTCTTTCTCATCCGGCTCAAGGACGGCTAAAGGCATTCCTCCATACGTCAGATATTGTTCCAATGCGTCGGCTTTGTCAAGCTTCGAATAGGACAGGAACTCATCAAAAGACAATGGCGCTACCCTTATCTCTGACCCACGGTCGCGGAAGTTGGTTACAATGTCCTTTGAGAGCATCTTAGAGTTGGATCCGGTAACATATACGTCGAGATTCTTGCATGTCATCAGGTCGTTGAGCACGTCATAGAATGTGGTGTAAAGCAAGTCCCGATCCTCCTCGGCAACCATCGACTCATCCACATCCTTGTTCTTGACCTTCAATGACAGTTGAATCTCATCAATCATCACGTAGTATTTTCTGTTCGGATCCTTGGTAAGCTCTTTAATGTAGTCATAGAGCACATTGGGATTCCTGAACTTCAAGTCAGACTTTCGGTCCAACGCTATCTCCACGAAAGAATCCTCTGGGACGCCTTCTTCTATCAGCGCCTGCTTATACAGCGTATTGAGCAAGAAGGATTTGCCACAACGACGGATGCCGGTGATGATTTTCACCTTGCCGTTCCATCGCTTATGCATGAGCAAATCTAAATAATGTTTTCTATTGATAACCATATCTTTAAACCCATGTTGATTTACACCTACTGCAAATTTACGGGAAATTGCACCTGTTTTTGCAGTACAAAGATAAGCCAAATGTTTTGGATAAGCAAACGTTTTGGATCTTTTAACTGCAAATTTACGTGCAATTGCACGCATTTTTGCAGTTGTCTTTGAAGTTCATTCTATCTTTATCCAAGAAGATCAGTTAACAAACCGTCAATTTTACTATAGTTACGCAAATGTTTTTGTCGAAAATGTCCGAAAATACCAAAATTTAAATCGCCAAAACGTACTAAAATACCAAAATGTTTAGGCCCAGACCGGCTCTTCAAAGTAGATTTTTCTTTTTTCTCGGCCCCAAAGGTCCACTGAACTTGCCACGGTTCAGCGTCACACCGTGCCGGTTGAGAACACGGAAGACAGAAGCCCTGCTTGAGAAGCCGCTGACCTTCCAGATGTCGTCTATGGAGTGTCCCTGATGATACATGTTGACAACCGTCTGCTCACGGTCGGATTTGGACGAGACATTATGGATTCTTGCTTTGGCCGCTCTCTGAAGACTGACGATATGTGCTTTCTGCTGTCTCAGGGCAACGGTCTCTTCTGGCAAGGCGCCAACTATGTTCAGCACTTGAGCTGCGCTTGTCTTGGGGAACAGAGTCCCGGCGGAATCGATGCAGTCACCGATGGAGATCAGACGGACAGCCTTCACGCGGCAGTACTCTAACAGGTTGGAGAGGTCGATGGTGGAGCGAACGGCATTGCTGAACTTGCCCAGCACAAGCTCATCACCACGGTTGAGAAGTTCCATAAGCTGTTTCCATCTGGGACGCAGTTTCTCGTCTGCAGGCTCCTCTATCATCACACGCACGCAACCATACTCGTCCATCCACTCCTTCATCTCATCGAAGCTGTTGTCTTCTTCCGCTTTGTACAGGTAACCGATCTTTGCCATAGTATATTTTGTTGTTGAGTTTTGATACTTCACAAAGGTACTCAATAAATTCCGAAATCCATGATTACCAACGTGTTGTTTGTGAAAGATTAAGTTCTCGGCTTCCTCTTTTTTGGCATATTATGTGGTTTTATGTTTTGTTGTGTTTTCAGATTCTGAAGAAATATTAAAGTCAGTGTCAGGCTTGTTGTTTTAGAGGCATATAGGCCTATCTTAGCAATGGCTAAAAGACAAAAACGAGTAAAACATCAAAGTATAAAATGATATTCTATGAACGCTTCAATCTGTAAGACTAATCATTCAGATCGTCAAAGCCTGTCTGCGGCGCGGCTTCTTCTTGTCATAGTCGCAACCGCAGTCGGCCTGGCTTTGGCATCCTGTGGCCAAGACAGTCCCCGTTATAGGTTTCGCACCGCACAGGAGGGCATCACATGCTACCGCCAGTTCCACAAGGAAATGAGGAAGGCGGACAATGATGACATGGCGGTCATTGCCAAGGACATTGCCACATGGCAAGAGTTGGAAGACTCTGTTGTAGCGACCATCCTCCGTGACACGGCAGCCTTCAAGAACCCTCATCTCTACCCGCAAGAGACAGTACACAGCCTTCACGCTTCCATACGTGACGAGTTCCTGAACCGCGCCATGGCAAGGCCACGCAAACTACAGGATATACTTACCCTGAAGCTGCAAGCCAACCGCCTCACACATGAGCCCAAGATCAAAGAGGCGATGAAATCAGTCTCTCCTTTCTTTCTATCTCTGGACAGTGTGAGCGTTTATCATGAGGATTGCAGCCACCTTCTTGACCGGTACCAGCGTTACCTTCATTCCGTTGATAAGCGTGGCATTCGCACAAAGGAAGAGTTTCTTTCCTTCCTGCGTGAGGAAGACAGGCTTTTCCGCTCCTTTGCCACTCATCTGTATGAGATGGACGGCAAGTCTGCCACCGGAATCACCAAGACCACAGAGCGAATATATGCCAGGCTTTCCAAAGATATATCCAACGAGAACATATCAAGGGAAGAGCTCTTTCTTTACCTTACCATGCGTACCAACAGGCGTCTGCTGACCAACGCCCAAGGATGTCTCATGGACATCAAGGCGTCACGGATGAAGACAGCTGACCAGCGTCAGGCTTACCTGTGGATGATCCTGCAGCCGTTTACCGTAATCAATGACTTCGGCATGGCCGTGCTCACAGAACAGCAGAAGGCTGCCTTCGCACAGGTTGCCAAGGAAGCATCTTCTGTGCTGCCCCGTCTCGCAGGCTCTTCCAAAGAGGAGAGGGAGCATATAGAGGCTTTGCCCAGTCTGATGGTGAAGATGTACATCGCATCCCTATGATGCATTCCAAGTGAACCATAACAACCTATTCATATTTCCATAACCCAATTAAAGACCACGAATGATGTTACTAAGATTTATGAGCGAGTTTCTGGCCATTATGCCTACCCAGTTACCGGACCTGTTGCCTAAGAAAACAATGGAGAATCCTGCCGTCTACGACGACTATGCCCAGTTGGTCTTCCATCCGTCGAAACGGCTGACCCTTGCCGAAGTGGCTGACCAGCTTGAAGAGCAGGCCAACCTGTTGCTGCTCTATCATCGGGTGGTCAGCGACGGGCTTCGGGGATGGCAGTGCTGCTGTGCCTTCAGCAAGCCTGACAATGCCCGGATGTATAAGTTCAACGCGACAGCAGGCGATGACGGCTTCGTTGACACCATCACGGTCTGTGTCTTTGAGAGCATCGAGGTCATGCGTGCTACGCTGCGACTTGAACTGCAGATGCACCACAAGGCAGGGGGCATGCGCTACGAGATGGACGAGGCGGAACTTATCAAACTGTTCTATTAACGAGACCAGCAAGGATGAGAACAGAACTGCTGGAAGTAGTGGTACAGGTCATCACGGCCCACTGCTATTGGATGAGGGTGGCCGCTGTCACGGAATACCATCCCTATGCCACTGTCCGCGACAATCACCTGCTGACAACAGCTTGCCGCCACCTCACGCTGGAGGTGACGCACTCCCGTGGACATTACTACACCGGGCATCGGTGGCAGGTGTGCGAGACAGAGCTCGACCAGGTGCTGTCCCTCATGCGCAAGTCAACACCAAGCCTGCAGCACCGGTGCCATAACAAGGCACTGACAGCGGAAGACGTGGAGACGCTGATCCTCCGTGCGAGCTATGGCATCATCCGGCTGGACATGGTGGAGGATGACTACACGCCACCCGCATTCATACCGCATAACAATAAAAACAGAATAAACACACCAACAAACTTTTCCCAATGACAGACAACAAAAGACTCTGCAAAGCCTCTGCCTATGTTGTGCAGCTGGCAGTTTATATCCTCCTGCTGCCATTTTCTGGCATCGTGTTCTATAGACGCAACTGGCAAATCTGCCAGCGGTTCTGCTATGCCATGTGCAGTCACATGGTGTTCCGGGAGCTTTACTCCATTCTCTTCGCCTGCGGCATAGCGGCGGTTCACTTAATCAACATGAAACTGACGCATGAGCTGGCCTATAGCGCACTGACGCTGGCAGTCTCCGTACCTTTGCTTTTTCATCGTGTTGGACACCGGTTGCTTACTGTTATCCGCGGCAACCGGCAGCTACAGCTCCTGCTGATAGTACTCTCGGTAGCCGCTCTGTTCACGCCCCACCTGCTGTCATTCGGTGTGGGTCTGTATCTTCTTTTTGTGGCAGCCTTCTTCTATCCGTCCCGTGAGGCTCTTCAGAAGTTTCAGACGTTTGCAGGAATCCGTTTCTACAGGCAGCATCCGGACAAACTGGTGAAGATGTACTTCAACTGACGTATAAGTCACCCATGCCACTGGCCCTGGTATGAGTGGCACTTCATTCCCTCATTCTCTCCGTGTTTTTAATTCTATCACAACAAAATCAAAAGACTATTCAAATGCAGAAAGACAATAACAAAGACAAAGCACCGGCAAAGGTCACGCTGGCCATGGTCTATGGCAGCATGGACTTCTTCCGCTTCCTGCAGGAGCATTCCCGCGACCGGCTCTCACGTTTCGAGGCTTACCTCTACATGCTGGACAAGGCATGCTCGAACTACCGACCGCATAACATCGACGCCAAATGGATTCCTGCCATCGGCGAAGGGCAGTTCTTCATTACGAAGACGGAATTGGCTGCTGACTGGCACTGGCACAGGGCTACGGTCCGCGACTTCCTCGCCAAGCTCACTGAGTTCGGTTGCATCGTCATCGAAGAGCATCTCAAGGGTATTCTCTGTACGATGACGAGACTGGTAATGACCGTCAGCCCCAGTGTGGCAATAAGCAGCAGCTTCGAGGCCATGGTCAAGTACACGATGTACAGCTGGGCCGATGGTAAGATCTCATCCGCACAGGTTACACGTCTCATCGGACAGGTAGAGCGTGGCGCGAAGACAATGCTCACCGGCAGCATAAGTTCCAACTACACCAAGAAGCAGTTGGATGGCATCACCAAACTCTCTGTACATTATGCAATCGAGTCCATCATTGCCAGTCATCCGGGGGAACTTTCCGCTTCCAAGGAAATCGGTTGTGACCCTTCCCTTATCGACAAGTGTGCGGTGGAGTTTCTTGATGGCTATCTCGCTGGCAACTGGAAGGCATTCCTCACACTTCTCTACGACAGGACAGAGGTGGCACTTGACCTGCTCGTGGAATCCATGCGCTTGCATGGTGAGGAACGGGATGACATTCTCAGGAGACTGGCAGAGGAGACTGCTGGCCTAAAAGGCGCTTCTCATGCAACGCACGTCGTTAGTGGCAGTACTTCGGCCTCTATCCCGATTGTTTTTCCCTCAGATTACGACTCCGGGCTTCTGACCGGCTCCGTACCGGCAGATGCTGATACGGACGCTGTCGGCTCATCTGAGACGGGTTTTAAGGCTGACGCACCGGTTTCCTCAGGTTTAGCAGCAGAAGCTGTTATCGCTGACGCTGAAGGCGATTTGTAGCCTCTGGGATTATCCTCATAATAATGCAATAGAATCGTTCGAGACGATATGCTGTGTCTCTCATGAAAACGCGCACCTGGGCTTCGCCCGGTGGCAGAGCGGTAAAAACGGTTGGCCCGTGGGGCGCTTTGCAGGGGCTTGCCCAGTGCCACCGTTTTGAAGAGGGGTAACACATTACCCGCGTCACTAAAGTTCCTTGGCCCGATGTCCACCTTCAGGGGCAGCAAGCTGGGTGGCATCGGCTTGGGCGTACTGAACTTCAACAGGGCTAAAGTGTCCCCTCTTCAACTGTAATAAAGGCCGTGCCGTCATGGGGAGCCACGGCTGCCGTCCAAACTAAGGGAAATGGATCGAGTGTGATGTAGAGGTTAACAGAATGGCTTCAGACGCATTCATACGCCAATACAGCAGTGAAGCCACAAAGAAAGATTATCCATATCATGCCTTTCTTTTCCCTCAATTTAACAAACAACGAATATGGCAATACAATATCAATCCCTCAACTTCAAGGGACGCAAGGGCATGTCAGCAGGACAGAGCCGGGAGCATCAACGGGCATGGAGCGAGAAAGCCTGGAACATGGCGTTGGCCAAAGGTAACTTTGACCGCTCGCGGGAGCATCTCAACTTCGAGATCGTCGATGGCAAGATACAGCCCATCGACAAGAGTAAGTCCATCGGGCAACGGCTGGCAGAGAACCTGGCAGAAAGAGGCATCAGAGACCCTAATGCCAATCTTGCCGAGCCACGCTACCGCACGTTGGGGGACTTCGTGTTTTCAGGTTCCCATGAGCGCATGACAGAGCTGGCCTTCGGCACACAGCCGGTGGTCATCAAACCAGGTGACAACAAGGAGAACCTGACCATCCACCGCAACAAGGAGATTGAACAATGGGCGATGGACATTTACAACTTCGTCTGTGGCAAGTACGGCAAGGAGAATGTCGTCTCTTTCTATGTACACCTTGACGAGACAACTCCACACGCACATGCAGCCGTAGTGCCGGTGAAGGACGGAAAGATTGACTTCAAAGGTGTCTTTGTCGGCAAGGACAAGATGGAATACTCCAGACACATCTCAGCCCTTCACGATGAGCTGGCTGAGGTCAACAAGCCGTGGGGACTGGAGCGTGGCACATCCCTCACCAACAAGGAGGCGCGGGCCAGACAGACACTCGACTACCGTCGTCAGTTGGAGCACGACACTCGTCAGAAAGAGGCTGACCTGGCGGAGATGGACGAGCAGTTGTCCAGCACAGCCCAACAGCTGAGAATGGCAGAGACTCGGGTGAAGGGGCTCACCACGATGATCGAGAATCTGGAGAAGAAGAAGTCCGGACTTGAGAAGGAACTGGCGGAGCTTCGGCGCAAGATGAACGTCAGCGCAGGTGACCGCGATGCGCTGCAGAAACAGATCGATGAGAAGGTAGCGGCCATAGCGGAGATTGAGGCCTCGCTGGCAGACAAGAACGCCAAGCTGGACAAGGCTCAGGAGCAGCTGGCGGAAGCACGGGCGGCAAAAGAGGAGGTGTATGCCTCACAGGCAGTCCTGCAGCAGGAGGTGTCCAAACTGTCCGACTCGGTACGCTCATCCAGCGGCACGCTCATCAAAGAACAAATGCTCAACATGGTCATCGGTGAGTTCAAACGCATCCGCGAGGTTTTGCCACCGGAGCAACTGGCAGCGTTTGAGGGCTCGTATCTGGAGTACCTGGCAGACAGGGGTAATGAGATGCTCCATTGCGGGGTGCTGCTCTTCGCACAGCTGGTGAACGACGCGACGACATTCGCAGAGACCCATGGCGGCGGAGGTGGCGGCAGCGACCTCAAATGGGGACGCGACGAGGACGAAGACGACCGTCTCTGGGCAAGGCGCTGCGTTGCCATGGCCAACCGGATGATGCGACCGGCGCGACATGGACGTAAGCGATAGCTGTTAGCCGGACAAAGAACTCAACTTAATTCAAAACAACAAGTTTAGAAATGAAAGACTATAGACTAAGAAGAAAACTGAGAGCAGCCCTTATAGCCACATGTATCGTGGCTGGACAACTCTCATCTTTTGCCGCTGGCACCACACGTGACTCGGCAAAAATCATACAGCACATTCAGGCCGACGAGTTGCTGAACACATTGGAACCGACGTACCTCAAAGAGCCTCTCATTGGCTCGCCATGGTCGCGCAACTGGTTTGTCAGCATCTCCGCTGGCACATCGGCATTCGCAGGCACGCCATTGGGATGCGAGGACATCTTTGGACGTATGCAGCCAGCCATGCAGGTTTCTGCCGGCAAGTGGTTCACTCCGTCCATAGGCGTCCGAGCCTCTTACCAAGGCTTTGGCATGAAGTTCGTCGACTCCGATATCATCAAGCAAAGATACCACGTAGCTCATGCCGATCTGCTATGGAACATCGTGGGGATGAACCCGAGTGATGAGCTGGGACTTCATCGATGGACCGTGGCTCCGTATATCGGTGGCGGCATCATCAAGCATGAGCAATACGGCAAGCGTCCGTTCACAATCAACTATGGGGTAATGGCAGCATACCGCCTTGGCCATCGGGTAGCGGTGAATATGGAATTGGCAGGGCTCAACACCTTCCAGGACTTTGACGGTCACGGCAGTTCGAATAAGTTTGGTGACCGGCTCTTCACATTGAGTGCAGGGCTCACGGTCAACATCGGCAAAGTCGGATGGAAGCGGGCAGTGGATGCCTATCCCTACCGTCAGCAGAACGAGTATCTAATGGAGACCATCAACGACTTACTTCGTCAGCGGGGACTGCAAGGTTCTTCCGACAACAACAGCTTGCTATCCAAACAAGGTGAGTATAGTGGTCTGGCTTCACTTCGCGCACGCCTGGCACACAAGAACTGGAACGGCAAGGACTCGTTAGCCGGACAGTCTTCGGAAGATCGTAAACTCATTGGTGTGCCATTCTACTTCTTCTTCCGCATCAACACCTGCACGCTGACGGATGAGTCTCAGTTGCAGAACCTGATCAACCTGGCAAAGGTAGCGAAAGCCTACAACCTTGACGTGTATGTTGATGGTGCGGCAGACGCTGCCACCGGTACGGTGCCCATCAATGAAAAACTGAGCGAGCAGCGTGCAAGATATATCGCCCGTATGTTACGTGAGCAGGGCATAGCTGAAGACGCCATCCACATTACGGCAAAGGGAGGAATCAATAAATTCGCTCCTATTCAGAGAAATCGCCATACAAGGGTGATGATCAAGAGTATCAGATAAAGGCTATTCAAAGACCATTTTTATGGGGCTAACTCGTATTAAGTTAGCCCTATTATTTGTTCTGCCCATTGGGGCAATAATACCAGAAAAACAAATTCAAACTAAATAGGGAATCCTCACAACTTATCATAATAACATCACACTTGTTAGTGTGATTACAACTAATATAAATACAACACAGCAACCACTATTAGCATTATGATTTCCACGTGCTAAATCCTGCCAACCAAATGTTGTCCGGCGATATATCTTATTATACAATGCTTTTCTAGGATGAAGAATACCCATTCCTTTTTTCCCATAACCTGGGATAATAGCACGCTTGATGGCTCTTTTAGCTCGTCCCGTAGTACGGGCTGATATGCTTCTTTTAATTGAAGGCTTTCTAAAACCGTATTTCATAAGACTTTTTGTTAGCTATAATACATTCATTCACGACCATTTCCTTCTAGGCCTGTTAATATTTCAAATAATTGATTTTGCAAATTACCTATAATTACACCCAGCTTGTTTTTT
>ULVN01025908.1_pt1 | contig 30851 bp, 29 predicted proteins | sample 1959491 | NCBI WGS metagenome assembly ULVN01 (sample SAMEA4835787, study PRJEB28245) | human gut metagenome | biome: gut microbiome; material: fecal sample | place: Denmark | collected 2008 | reverse complement strand
GTTAAAAATAAATTTTATAGACGGCTTCAAAGGGGTGCGCTAAACGGCAACGGCACGGCAAAGGACAAAAGCGAACAACAACGGCAAAAGCTAGGCGGAAAACAACACCTTATTTTATGCCGTCCGTGCTAGTACAAGAGTGAGTGTTCGCAGCATGATTTTTCAAATTTAAGATGATTTTGCGCCGCTAGTTTAGGCGCGGTAGCCTGCAAGGGCTCCAAGCCTAAAGGCGGCACAAAAGGGCTTAAATTTGGAAAATGGTATGCCCACTAAATGCGAACGGGGAACAAAATGTTATTTTGTTCCCCGCGCATTAAAATCCCAACTTACCACCAGTTGTTATTAATGTAAGGCTTCTAACATGGCGGGGATAACCTCGTATAGGTCCCCCTCCACCGCATAGTTCGCCACTTTCATAATCGGCGCTTGCGGGTCCTTGTTAATCGCCACAATCACATCCGCGCCGCTCATACCCGCCATGTGCTGGATTTGGCCGGAAATCCCGCACGCAATATATACTTTGGGTTTTACCGTGCGGCCCGTCAAACCAATCTGGTAACGGTAATCAATCCAGCCGCTATCCACCGGCGCGCGGCTGGCCGCCACCGCACCGCCCAACCGCTGGGCTAATTTTTTAAGCAAGGTAAATCCTTCCGCCTTTCCAAGCCCGCGCCCGCCGGCTACAATCACTTCCGCTTCCGATAAATCCAAACCGTCGCCGTCGTTTTTAATGAACTCCACAAACTTGGCTAAAGACGTGTATTTATCCGCCTGAAAAGGGAAATTTACCACTTCGCCCCGGCGGCCGGATACACGCGCGGCTTTTTCATACGCCATGGGGCGCAAGGAACACATCTCCGGGCGGGTATTTTTGCAAGTAATGGTGGCCATTAAGTTGCCGCCGAAAGTGGGGCGGGGGGCGTGGAGTTGGCCGTCTTCCGCATTGATTTTTACATCCGTGGCATCTGCCGTTAGGCCGGTGCCCACAAAAACGGCCGTTTTGGCCGAAAGGGAGCGCCCCATATTGGTAGCGGGCAACAAAAATTTATTGGGTTTGTATTCCCGCACCATGGCGGCCAAAGTTTTGGCGTACACGTCATCCACATAATTTTGCAGGTGGGCGTCGTCGCACACATACACAGTATCGGCGCCGTATTCAAACAGCTCCGGGATAAATTTTTCCACCTGATACCCCAGCATAACCGCGCATAATTTTTCGCCCAGCGCGTCGGCCAGTTGGCGGCCGGCATGGAGCAGTTCCAACGCGGTAGCGCTTAATTTGCCGTGGTTTACTTCCGCTAAAATCCAAACATTTTTCCAATCGTTCATTTGTAAAATCCCCGCTTAAATATAGTTGTTTTCTTTCAGCAAGGCCACCAGATTGGCGGCTTTTTCCTTGCCGTTGGCACCGGGCACCGCTACGGCGCATACATCCCGCTTGGGCACGAAAGATTTTACCACCCGCGTGGGGCAGTTTTTCATACCCAGTTTTGTTTTGTCGGCCTGCACGTCGTCCGCCGTCCATTTGGTAATTTCCGCCCGTTTGGCCAAAATGCGGCCTTTGGGGCTTTTTACGCGGGGTTTGTTGATTTCTTTTACCACGCTTAACACGCACGGAAAGGGAATTTCCAACACGTCCGTACCGTCTTCCGTCAGGCGTTCCACCGTCACAGAGTGGGCGTTTATGTGCAATACTTTTTTTACAAACGCCGCATTGGGCCAGTTAAGCCAGGCGGAAATTTGCGGGCCGATATGGCCGGTATCGCTATCGTTGGTTTGCTTGCCGCAGATAACTAAATCCACAGGCGTAATGGCATTGATTTTTTCAATCCCTTTAGCAAGCGCATAACTGGTGGACCAGGTATCGGACCCGGCAAACGCCATATCCCCCAGTTGGTAGGCTTTATCGGCCCCGCGGGCGATAGAATCACGCAACACGGCTTCCGCTTGCGGCGGCCCCATGGTAATTACGGATACTTGCCCCCCCACCTGCTCTTTTAACGTGACGGCTTCTTCCAGCGCGTATTCGTCAAAGGGGTTCATATCACTGGCGGCGCCGGAGCGGATTAAACAACCCGTTTGCGGGTCCACTTTTACATTGTCGGATTTAGGGGTCTGCTTTACACAGGCTACAATATGCATACAAAAAATCTCCTTATTCGCCTTGGGAGGCGTATTCTTTAATCAGCGCGGTGGCAATTTCGTTCTTTTGGATATGCACCGTACCTTCGTAAATTTGGGTAATTTTAGCATCACGCATATATTTTTCCAGCGGGAATTCGCGCGTATAGGCAATCCCGCCGCACAGCGTGACACATTCGTCCGCCACTTCCATAGCCGTATTGGCGCAGAAAAGTTTGGCCTCGGCGCTGTATTTAGTCCAGCGGGCACCTTTGAGCTTTTTAAGCTCGTCATGCACCGGAGTACCGTTTTCCAACGCGGCGGCTACCGCGGGCAGAAACTCGCTATCCATTTTGTGCGTAATGGCATATACCAGTGCGCGGCCGGCTTCCGTCTTGGCGGCCAGTTCGGCCACTTTGTGCGCCAACGCCTGGAAAGTAATAATCGGCTGGCCGAATTGCTTGCGGGTGCGCAAATACGGGATGGTTTCGTCCAACGCACCTTGTGCAATACCCACGGCCTGCGCGGCCACGCCCGGGCGGGAATAGTCCAGCGTTTCTTGCAAATACAAAAGGCCGCGGCCCTCGCTGCCCAGCAAATTGGCTTTGGGCACGCGCACATTTTCAAAAATCAGCTCGTACGTCGGGTTGGTGCGAATCCCCATTTTTTGCTCTTTTTTACCAAACGTAAAGCCGGGGGTGCCCTTTTCAATGACTAAAAGGGAAATACCGCGCGCCCCGCGGGACGGATTGGTATTGACGGCTACGGTGTAAAAATCGGCCTCTTTGCCGGTAGAAATAAAATGTTTGGTGCCGTTTACCACATAATAATCGCCGTCTTTCGTGGCGGTGGTTTTAAGGGCGGTCGCGTCGGACCCGGCTTCCGGCTCCGTTAAGGCAAAGGCCCACAGCTTTTTGCCGGTAGCCAAATCATAGCACCAGCGTTCGCGCTGTTCGGCCGTAGCGGCCAGAAACATGGGGATAGCGCCCAGGGCCGTAGTACCCGGCGTAAGCGCCAACCCCGCACACACGCGGGAAAGCTCTTCAAACGCCATAGCCAGGCAGGTAATCCCCCCACCTAAGCCGCCGTATTTTTCCGGCAGCCACAGGCCGAACATACCCGATTTGCGGTATTCTTCCAGCATTTCATGGCTAAATTCTTCTTTGGCGTCCATTTCCGCACGGAGCGGTTTTAATTTTTTTTGGGCCAGTTCGCGGGTGGCGTTAAGCACCTCTTGTTCCAGCTCGTTCATTGCGTAATCCATGGTTATCTCCCGGTTTGAAATGTTTGAAATATTTTTTGCCGGAGCGGAAAAAGCGCCGGCGGCCCGCCATTTTTTTGGAAGGCGGCACCAAACTGCGGTACAAATGTTCCTGCTTTTTAATCATGGCAGGAATGGCAAATTCCGAAAAGTCCCGCTTATCAATAGCGGCTTCAAAACGCTCCCGCAACGCTTTATGGCGCAAAAGCACTTTTATTTTTTCCGCCAGGCCGCTAATATCGCTGGAGCGCACCAAAAAGCCCGTTTTATTGTTGGTAATCACTTCGCCAATGCCGTCCACGTCGTAGCATACGGCGGGCACGCGCATAGACATCGCTTCCAGTAAAGACATCGGCAACCCCTCGCGCAAAGAAACGCTCACATATACATCACTAATGGCTAAAAGTTCCAGCACATCACTGCGCCAACCGGGCATAATCACTTGTTTTTCTATGCCCAAACTGCGCACCAGTTTTTCGGTCGTTTCTTTTAATTCGCCGTCACCCGTATAGATAAAATATACGTTTTTCATTTGCATTAGCACTTTATGGGCCGCCAACACAAAATGGAGCGGGTTTTTAAGCGGTTTGAAATTGGCAATCGCCAGTACCACCTTGGCTTTGGGCGGAATATGCAGGGAGGCGCGCTTGGCGGCCGGGTCAAAATGAATCGGCAGTACGGGGCGGAAATTTACCCCGGCGCGGATAAGCTCACTGCGTACGCCCTTGCCAATCCCTAATTTTTTGGCCTCTGCCGCATTACGGCGGGACACAAACACCAGTACATCCGTCAGGCGGGCGCAGAATTTTTCCACGCTGACAAACGCCTTAAAACGCTTTTCGCCCTGTTCCTTGGCAAAACCCAACCCGTGGAAGGTATGCACCACTTTGGCTTTGCGCCAAAAAATCCGCGCGGCAATACGCCCCAAAATACCCGCTTTGGGGGCGTTGGTGTGGATAATATCCGGCTTTACGCGGCGCATTAACAACCCCATTTGCACGGTAGCCAGTGCGTCATGCAGCAGCCATTTCAGGCGCACATCATGGCGCAGGGCGGAAATGAAAAACAGGTTTTTGACTTCGTTTTTGATTTTTCCGTCTAAACGCCCGCCTTGTCCGGCGGCTAAATAAGGCTCAAACTGCTGTTTATTCAGCCCTTTTAAGGTAGTCAGCACGCTGGCTTGGGCGCCGCCCAAATCCAAACGCGTAATAAAATAGAGTATTTTTGTCTTTTCCATATTAATTTATTTTTCCTGTTTTGGTATCTAACAGGCGTGCCTCGGGAAAGTAATATTTAATAATGCCCAAATAATTGAGCCCTTGCTTGGCAAGCCCTTGCGCCCCTTGCAGGCAGAGCCCGCTACCCAGCCCGGTGTCATACCCGCGGATAAGCAACGAGCGGATATTTTTGCCTTTATAAAAAGGGGCCGCATCAAAAAAGTCGGACCGCAAAGACCCGGCCCCCAAAAGGAAAGAAATTTCCTGCGGGGTTTGGGCCACATATTCGCCCTTACTGCCCGTAAAACGCAAGGTTAAAATCCGCCCGTTAGCGGTGCGTTTTAACGGCTCCAAGGCGCGCAAACGGCCGAATTTTGTTTTTTGGGCCAGGCGTTCTTCCACGTCTTTGGCATCTATCCAATAGGCCCATTTAACGCCGGACCATTGGGTAGAATCCTGCGGTTTGGAAACTAAATCCGCCGGAGGATTGGCCAGCATATATTTAGCCGCATTGGCCGGAGAAAACGCATACGCGGGTTTGGTTTGCGTATTGGTAATGGTATCCGCCCCCAGCGGGCCGCAATCCGCATATACGCCGGGCACGGCGCCCAATAAACGCACGCCGGCACTCTGGCGGGCGGCCTCCAACAAGTTGGGGAATACCAAATTAATCCCGTTGAATTTGAAAACCTCGCTGTTATCCGTAATGTGGTACGCGGCCTGCGGGTTGGTTTCCACCTCCGCCAGCAGGGCCGAACGCAACACCACGGCAAGAGCGCGCAAGGCTTCTTCTTCCCGCACGTCTTGTGCGCGGGCCGCCAATAAAGCGGGCACCAAATCTTCCGCGCGCACGGTGTTAATCAGCGTCATACCGCCCGCCTGCGGAATAACGGTCAAAGCGCCTTTCAGCTCTTTATCGCTCAAATCCGCGGCGAACAGGTCTTGCATCTGTGCATCCCGCACCAGTAAAGTGCGGTCGTCTTGTTCCAACACAAAAGTAAACGGACGTTTGGCCGAAAATTCCACCTGGCCTTTACCGTCCATAATATCCACCGCATTTGTCTGCGGGTTATACACTAATTGGCGCAGTTGGAAAGCGGCCACATTTTTTACGGTGCCGAGCTTTTCGTCCTGCACGCGGGCCGGGCCGGAAGCCACCAATTTAACCGATTGCAACACCGCCGGAGCCGGACTCCCGCGCAAGCCGTACAAGGCCATGCGCACCGTGGGAGAATCCACCGATTCCACCCGCGCGGCAATAGGGGTTTCCAACCGCAAATAATACAAATAATCTTCCGCCTTGGCGCCTAATTCTTTTTGATATTTGGCGGTTTTTTGGGCCAAACGCGCGTTTTGCGGGTCTAATGCGTGCAACGTGGCGTAATACTGCCACGCCTGCAACGTGTTTTTATTTTTTTCCGCCAGAGAGGCCAATAATTTTACGGCGGCGTAATTGTTGGAGTCATGCTCCAACGCCTGCTGTAAAAACACCGGGGCCAACCGCGCGGAACCTTTTATATGCACGGCAGACGCACCCAATAAATAGGCCGTTAAAGAGATAGAGTACGGGTCCGCCGTGTACAAATACTGCAAGGCTTCGGCCGCTTTTTTGTAATCTTTGGCTAAATAAAAACTAACGGCACTGCCCAACTTGGCGGAAGAAACATACTCAAAATCGGCCGTTAAATACATCACGTCCGCAAAGGCTTGGCGGGCTTTTTTATATTTGCCCATTTCCAACAAAATCCAGCCGCTTTGCAAAACGGGGTACGGGTCGTCCGGCAGTAATTTAGCCGCCTGGCGGGCGTGTTTTAAGGCTTGTTTTAATAGCCCGCGCTGTACGGAAAGAACGGCCAGTTCCCGGTTAGCGGCGGCGGCCACGGCCGCGTTGGGGTCCTGTTCAAAGCCTTTGTAAGAAAAATAGCACTCGTCCGTTTCCCCCTGGCGGCATTTTTCCGCCGCGCCGGAAAGTTCCGGCGGGAACGAGTAATCCAGCACGCTCTTAAATAAAGCGGGGTCACTTAATTTAGATTGCATTTTTACCGCCGTGAGCGAAGTGGTCGTCGTGACGCGCACAGGGGCATCCCCGGCGGGGGCAGTGCCCGCAGGAGCGGAAAGCGGTTGATTGGCGGCCGGAGGGACCGCATCAAAAATAGAGCCCCAAGCCACCGCGGTAAACACCAGCGGCAGGGCGGCAGAAATTGCGTATTTTCTCATATACAAATTATAACAAATTCCCCCTCTGTTTAGGGGCAAAAAAACGCCCCGCTGTTTTGGCAACGGGGCGCCCTTTTGAAAAATGACCCGGCTTTATTGTTTATGCTTAAATTGCGCGTTGTATAAAGCGGCGTACGCCCCATTGGGAATTTTTAACAGTTCTTCATGGGTGCCGCGTTCCACAATTTCGCCCTGGTTCAGCACTACAATCATATCCGCATTTACTACGGTAGACAGGCGGTGCGCAATGACAAACACCGTTTTGTTTTTGGTCAGGTTGTCCAACGCTTTTTGCACCACCGCTTCGGACTTGTTATCCAAGGCGCTGGTGGCTTCGTCCAACACAATGACCGGGGCGTTTTTGATAAACGCGCGCGCAATGGCTACCCGCTGGCGTTGCCCGCCGGAAAGCGTAATGCCGCGTTCGCCCAGTACCGTATTTAAGCCGTCTTTCAAAGAGGCAATAAATTCGTCCAAATGGGCGTGCTTTACGGCTTCTTTCAAATCCGCTTCCGTAGCGCCGGGGCGGCCGATTAAAATGTTATCGCGGATGGTTCCGCTAAACAGGAAGTTATCCTGGAATACCACGGCAATTTGGTCACGCAGGGAGGCAATTTCCACCTCCCGCACGTCCACGCCGTCCACCGTCACGCGGCCTTGTTGCGGGTCATAAAACCGCGGGAGCAGGCTGACAATGGTGGATTTCCCGCCGCCGGAGTTTCCCACAAACGCCACCGTTTTACCCACAGCGGTTTTTAAGTTGATATTTTTAAGCACCGGCACGCCGGGTTTATATTCAAAGGAAACATTTTCAAAGGCAATTTCCTTTTGGATACCGGCCAGTTTGCGGGCGCCGGGTTTATCCGAAATTTTGGTTTTAAGGGAGAAAATTTCAAAAATACGGTCAATCGCCAAAAACGCTTTTTTAATATCCACATAGTTATCCCCCATGGTTTTAACCGGGGTATACAGCATTAAAAGCGCCGTGACAAAAGAAGTAAAATTACCGCTGGTAATGGTGCCTTTTACAATCATGGAACTGCTCTGCCAGAACACGAGCGCCAACCCCAAAGACACTATAAAGTGCATGACCGGGGACAGCCACCCCGTGTGTTTAATCATGCCCATATTCAGGTTGAAGGCTTCGTCCATTAAGTGGTTAAAGCGGACTTCCTGGTCTTTTTGCAAGTTATAGGCGGCAATCGTGCGGTTGCCGTTGTAGGCTTCGTTATAAGCGCGCATGGCAATAGAGCCTACAATAACCGCATCCCGCACCAATTCTTCCAGTTTTTTGCGCACAATAAAAATCAGCCCGCCGGCCACCGCAAACGCACCGATGGCAATAAAAGTAAGCTGCCAGGAGTTATACAGCAATACCCCAATCAGCGTGACGGACGAAAACACGCGGGTCACAATCATACGCAGGTTGTTAATCAGGCCGTTGCAGGCGGTGTCGGCGTCGCCGTTAAAGCGCATCATTACAAAGCCGGAGTCCACCTGGTCAAAATAACCGCTGTGCATGGTGAGCAGTTTTTCAAACAGTTTTTTGCGCACCCCCAGGGTAATTTTGTTGCCCACCCAGGTATTGAGGTACTTTACCAAATAGGTCAGCACGCTTTGCACCAGCACAAACACAATAATTAAAAGCGGTATCCACGCGGCAAAAAACGCATCTTTTTTAACAAGTACGTCGTCCGTGTAATACTTCATAAACATAGCCACCGTGGCATCCAGCGCGCCCACCGGCAAGGCCAGCACCAGGCCCAACACAGCCCGGAACCAGTACGGCTTTACAAACGGCCACATTTTTTTATAATTTACCACCAGCGGATTTTTGAACAGCAAATCCCGGACCGGCAGTTTTAATAAATTGGTTTTCATAGGAAATAAACTCCAGAAATGGGTATATTTTAGATTATAACAATTACGGTCCGCTTTGTCCTGTTTTTGGAGGGGTTGAAAAATCGGGCGTACTTTGCTAAACTAATCAAACGGCCCGGAAACGCAACCCGCGTTTACCCGGCCTAAAATTTAATATATATTCAACAAGGGGACGTTATGGTGACTAAAAAAGTAAATAAAGACGCGCTTACCGCTGCCGAAATTAAAACAATTAAGGCACATCTCTTGGAGTTGCGGGATGATGCGGCCGCGCGCCTGAAAGACAAAAAAAATATGGATATGCCGGACAATGAGGTGGGGGACCCCATTGACGACGCTTCCAAAAGTTTAGATAAAGAAATTTTGTTTGAACTTTCCGGCAACGCCCATAAAACGCTGGACCAAATTGAAGCCGCTTTGCGTAAAATAGACAAAGGCATTTACGGCATTTGCGAATACTGCCGCCAGCCGATTCCTAAAAAACGCATTAAAGCGTTGCCTTTTGCGCGTTATTGCATTAACTGCCAACACACTACCGAAGCGCACCACATGCACTAATTTCGCGCCAAACCTTATTCAAACCGATGAAAAAACCCCGCCGAAAAAGCGGGGTTTTTTAATAAACAACCAAAACAGCCGGTTATCTGTCCCGGTATGGGATAAACACCACCTGCGTATGGCGGGTATCTTTTGCGCGGGCAATAATTTTATAAGTATTGCGCGATACGCCCAACTTAAACCCGCGCCTATCCAACGTGCGTTGGATGTCCCGCTGGAATTGCACCGGGTCGCCGGATAACAGCACCAGGCGTTGCAAATCGTTCGTAAAATAGCCGTATTGGGAACGGTGAATTTCCTGCAACAGGGATAAATCTTCCAACGTTTTTTGGGCGCGGTCAATATACGCGAGCTGTACGGCGGAGCCTTTGGCAAACGTCTGCGAATAAAACACGCCCGCATAGGCGGCGATAATAGCCAGCCCCGTCAGCGTGATGGCCACGGTTTCCATAATGCCTTTCGGGCGCAAGCGCACCACTACGGAGCGGCCCATAAAATCCTCTAGCGCGCGTTTGCGTTCTTCAAAAAACGCCATTAAAAAACCGCACATCAGCAGGCCCGCGCTAAAATAATACCCCACACTGCGCAGTAGCGCCCGCATAAAGCCGATAGGGGCTTCGGGGTCGTCGGCAGAGGTAACGGCAATCCCCACCAATTTTTTACCTAAAGGCACTCTCCCCCCGCAGGAAAAAACCGCCATATACAGCACAAACACCGCATTTAATAACCCCGTTAAGGCGTAAATATGGGCCATTTCCAACTCCATATTGCGCGTAGCCAACATCAAAATTACCTGGCCGGGAATCATAATCAGGCCGTAATCAATCAGCAAGGCTACAAAGCGTTCCATTAACGAGGCATACTCCACCTGCGGCGCCTGCGGCGCCGGGGTTTGCACGCGGGCGGGCGAATCATTAAAAACATTAATCCGGGTTTCGGGCATATTTTCTGGCATAAATTAAAATCTCCTGTTTACTATTTTATTATAACAACTTTTCCCGGGGTAAAACAAAAGGGGCTCCCTTTGCGGGAGCCCCGGCTTATCTTAAAATCCGTCAGGCGGCTATCCCTAACGAAGAAAACAACACATACACCAAAAATACACAAACCACAATGCCAATGCTCATGGTGACACCCAATTTCCACGGGGTAATATCCACCACTTGCAAATCTTTGGAATCGTCGTATTTATTGGCGGACGGCCAGAAAATGCCCGTCACATACATAAACACTACGCTGATAACAAACAGCACCGCCATAATGTGCAGGAAGTGCCAGCCGGAAAAAGCAGACAGCCAGCCGATACTGTCCTTCCACGCCATAAAGCCCAGGCTGGACGGCAACTGCGTAATGCCGTACACCACAATAAAAAAGCCTAATGTGGCTTTAGCGGCCCACGCGGGCGCTTTTTTATTGAGCATACCAAAAATAATCAGCGTGAAAATCGGCACGTTGTAAAAACCGTTTACCATTTGCAAATAGTTAAACAGGCCCGACGGCGCCTTGGCAATCAGCGGCGCCACACACATAGAAAACACCGCTAGTCCGATACCCACCCATTTGCCTTTACGCACGAGTTCTTCGTCCGTGGCTTGGGGGCGGAACGGTTTGTATACGTTAAGCATAAACAAGGTGGAAGTAGAGTTCAGCGCCGCATTAAACGAGCTTAAAATGGCCCCGAACAGCACCGCCGCAAAAAAGCCGATTAAGTAAGTGGGCAGTACGGTATTTACCAACATGGGGTACGCCATATCCCCCACCGCCAACGGTTTATCCTGGAAGATGTGGAACGCCACAATGCCCGGAATAATTAAATACAAGGGGCCAATCAGCTTAAACGTGGCGGCCAACAAAAGCCCTTTTTGGCCTTCTTTTAAGTTTTTGGCGGCCAAAGCGCGCTGGATAATGGTTTGGTTGCAACCCCAATAAAACAGGTTGACCAAAAACATCCCCGTAAACATGGTGGCAAAGGGCACCGGGTCCCCCGCGCCGCCAATGGCGTTGAATTTTTCCGGGTGGGCCTGCACCACGGTAGAAATCCCGGTAAGCATATTGCCGTCACCCACATACATCAGGGCAAAAATCGGCACCATCAGCCCGCCGAAAATCAACCCGATACCGTTAAGCGTATCGGCCACCGCCATAATGCGAAGCCCGCCAAAAATGGTATACAAGCACCCCAAAACACCAATGGCTACAACTACGACCACAATGGATTGCATGGCCGAAATTTGGAAGGTATCCATAATGTTAAAAATACCGCCCATACCAATCGCGCCGGAATACAACACAGTGGGGAGCAAAATAAGCACATAGCCGGCCAAAAACAGGAAGTTTACAAACTGTTTGGTGACGGCGTCATAGCGCTCGCCGATAAAATCCGGAATAGTGGCATAGCCTTTTTTTAAGTAGCGCGGCAGGAAGAAAAACGCCACGATAATCAGCGCCAGTGATGCGCCGACTTCGTACCCCATGCCGGACATATTAAACATATACCCCTGCCCGTTTAACCCTACCATTTGCTCGGTAGACAGGTTAGTAAGCAGGAGGGATGCGGCGATCACCCACCCGGTTAGTCCTCTGCCGGCTAAAAAATAGCCTTCGGAGGAGGAGGTATCATTTTTGCGCGTCAGATAATAGGAAAGCCCCAACACCAACGCGGTAAACCCTACAAAGGAAGATACTGTTAGCAGCATAATTTCTCCACAAGTATTTGAGTTGTTTTTGTCCGGCGCCGGGGTCAAACCGATTTATCCAAGGCCGGCACCGGACACGGCTAAAAACCCTTGATAAATCATTTTGGAACGGATATACTCTAATTTATAACGGGCATCCGCCAGAGGATGCCTCTACCACATTGTAAAATTAAAAAAAAGGCGCGTCAACTCTTTTAGGAGGTTATTATGCTAGTAGGATTTTTTATAGGGTTTATGTTAGCTCTTGTAGTGATATTGGCCTTGGCGTACCACAAATTAGCCGCCTTATATAAAGCCACCCAAACCGCCTGGCTAAAGTTGGATAACCGCCTGAAAAACCGGGGAGAATTAATCCCGCTTTTGGCCCTTACCGCCGCGGCCTGGCCGGAGGTGGACCGTGCTTTTATTTACGCACTTAAAAACTTGCGGGAAGACTGCTGCCAAGCCAATACTTTACCGCGCCGCATTGCGTGCGAAAAAGAAGTGACCTGCAAACTGAAAAAAATATTTACGGCGGTGCAAAACAACACCGCCCTGCAACAAGACCCGCCGTTCATCAAACTGCAACGCACCCTTATTTTGGCGGAACACCATGCCGAAAGAGCCAAACGACGTTATAATAACGCCGTGCGGGATTTTAATACGCTGGCCCATACGATTCCGCTTAATCTGCTGGCGGCTATGTTTGAATTATCCCCCCGGGAATATTTTGATTTTCAGGAAAGCCTGCCCAAAAGCCGTTAAACCACCCACTATGCAAAAGCGCCCCGGCACCAACTGCCCGGGGCACTTTTTGATAAAAGCCTAAAAAAATACTTAACCGTTCAAATCTTCCGGCTTGAGCGGGGGCGCCTCAAACAGGGCCACTTGCTCCGTTTTGCACAGGGCGCAAATGATGTTGGCCGGGAAGCGCTCCGCCAAGTTATTAAAAACCATGGCCGCCCCATTATATTGGTTGCGCAAAACCGCTATTTTTTGGCTGGATTCCGCCACTTCCTGCCGGGCGCCCTGCCAGCGGGCATCCGTTTTTAACGCAGGGAAAGCCGTTTCCATACTTTCCGCCGCGGCCAACACGCCCAAGAACGTATCTTCGCGCGAAGCCACCTGCTGTACATCATCTAACCGTACCGTTTGCTCGTCCAACACGGCGGACAAGGCTTTTACAAACGGCTCGCCCGGTTTCAACGCAAACGCAATTTCCAACATACGCGCCGCCGCATTCTGCCGGGCGCGGATATGGGAGCAAATACCTTTCCAGGCGGCAGTCATTTCCACCTGTAATTGGAATTGTTTTTCCCGCGTGGGTTTCCATATTTTAACGTATACAACCGCACCCACTACGCCTACAATCAATAAATCCAGCAACATAATGCTAAAATTCCTCCTGTTATCAAATTATAAACTGCTTCAAATTCGTTTATGCCCGGCTGTCTTTGGATATTTTTTCCAATGTGTGGGCCATTACACACGCCCGTCCATAGCTTCTAAACGGCGGATTCGGTCCTCAATAGGCGGGTGCGTGGCCGTTAAGTTAGAAAGAAACGCAAACACGCCCTGCTTGACCCCCGGGTTTTCTATGCACATGGCGGCCATACTGGCGTGGTCTTTGAGTTCTTCCGTGACGGAATGGCCGGAAATTTTACGCAAAGCACTGGCTAACGCGCCCGGGTTGCGGGTAGTTAATGCGGCGGTAGAATCGGCCAGGTATTCGCGCTGGCGGGAAACCGCCAAGCGGATAAGCGGCGCTATAATATAACCGTACACTAAAAAAATAATCCCTATCACCATCAAAAAGAAAGCCGCATTTCCGCTATTTTTATCGTTGGAACGGCTGGCCCTGCCGGAAGCCACCGCCATACGGAAACAAATTTCCCCCATTAAAGTAAAAAAGGAAATTCCCGCGATGGTAATGAGCATCAGGCGTATATCGCGGTTTTCCACATGGGCCATTTCGTGCGCAATCACGCCTTCCAACTCCGCACGGTCCAATTTTTCCACAAGCCCCAAAGTAAGTGCCACGGACGCGTGTTGCGGGTCCCGCCCGGTAGCAAAGGCGTTTAAGCCGCGGTCTTTCATAATATACACACGCGGGGTAGGCAAGCCGCGGGTAATGGCTACATTTTCCACCAAGCGGAACAACTCCGGCTGGTCCTCGCGGTAAATTTCAATCGCATGGGCAGAATGTAAAATAATCTGGTCCCCAAAAAAGTAAGAGCCCACCGCCCACAGCATAGCCACCCCCCACAAAATAGGAGTCAGCCACAAAAATAAAGAGTTAATGCCGTTTATGTCCGTCAGGTGCGTATAGGCGCACTGGCCCATATCATCACACGCCACATTTACATTACCGAATAAAAAATATTCACCCAGCCACAGCACCCCGTAGGTAAGCAGGGCGAACGTCAGCGGGAACAACAAAACAAGCAGCCACGTGCGCCGCTTGTTTTGTGCAATATATTCGTAGGTGGTCATTTACACCCCGTTAGAATTTTACTTTTACCGCTTGGCGGGCGTCCTGCTCGCCTTCGGCCAGTTCAAAAAATTCCGCTTTTTCAAAATGGAACATACCGGCAATAATGTTGCTGGGGAACATTTCCACTTTGTTGTTTAAGTTCATTACATTTCCGTTATAAAAGCGGCGGGCGGCTTGCAGTTTGTCTTCCGTGTCGCGCAGTTCGCGTTGGAGTTCCAAAAAGTTTTGGTTGGCTTTCAAATCCGGGTAGCTTTCTTTTAAGGCAAACAGCGATTTTAACGCCCCCGTAAGGATGTTTTCGCTCTGCGCTACTTCCTTCATAGAGCCGTGCTGGGCCATGGCCATATTGCGCGCTTGAATTACTTTTTCCAGCGTGCCGCTTTCGTGCGATGCATAGCCTTTTACCGTTTCCACCAAATTGGGGATTAAGTCATAGCGGCGCTTCATTTGCACTTCAATATCGCTCCACGCCTCTTTCACGCGGTTTTTTAGCGTAATAAACGTATTATACGCCATCCCAAAATATACAGCCACAACCATTACTATAATTAAAACGATTAATCCGGTACTCATTTACAAACCCTCCTAGTCGTCCTGTTCATCTCTTTTTTTATTGTTATATTCCAAATATTGTGACGTTTCATACAACCCCAACGCCAATTTTTTCATACGCTCAAAGCGGGCCGGCTCTTTTTTGGAAATATCTTCATTATAAGTATCTTGGGCATACTTGTAAAGACCTTCCTGCCCGCCCTTGTTATTGTAGAAATATTCCCCTTCCACAAAACCGATAGGGTGCGGCTCGTTGGCCCAGCCGTAAATCAGCGCGCCTTGCGGGTATTCGTTATGGCCCAATACGTCGCGCCCGATAGCGCGCGTAAAATACGGGCGGCCCAAAATGCCCATAATAATCGGCAGGACGTCCACCTGGCTGGCCGTGCGTGTAATTACTTTCGGCTCTTTAATGGCCCCGCCCGTCAAAATAAGCGGCACCTGGTGGTTGATTAAATTATGTTCCACATAACCGCGGGGCATATTTTCGGACTGCGGGGCCGAAAGCCCATGGTCCCCAAAAATAACCACTAACGTATTATCCCACCACGGCTCTTTTTCAGCCAGTTTGAAAAATTCCTGCAAGGCATGGTCGGAAAAGCGCAAGGAATTGTACTCCGCCACGCTTACAAAACTGCGTTTGTGGGCCAAATCTTCGCCAATGTCTTTTAATTGGAATCCGGCATTATCTTTAGGGATTGTATACGGGCGGTGGTATCCGGCCGTTTGCACAAAAGCAAAGAACGGCTTTTTATGCTTTTGTTGGTCTTCGGTCAAAATGCGGTCCGCTTCGCGGAACAAGTCCAAGTCCGAAATGCCCCACACGTCGTTGCGGTGTTCGTGTTGGAACTTGCCTTCTTCGTACATATTAATATCGGTAATATTATGTTCCAAAATACCGCGAATGTTGCCCCAACTGGAACTGCCGCCGATAAAGTAGTATTTTTCATAATCCGTTAGCGCGTTGGCAATAACGTGTTGGTCTACAATCAGCGGGTTGCGGGAGCTGGTTTTGAAAGACGTGACGTCCGGGATACTGGTGACCGTGGCAAACACCGCACGCGCCGTGGCGGAAGTGGGCGTAAAGAAATGGTTAAACAAAACAGAGCGTTTGGATAACGCATTAATAAACGGGGTCGGGTCAATATCCGGGTTCGTCATGGATGTTTTATTCCACGCCAAAGACTCCATAAAAATAACAATCACGTTATAATCTTTTTGCTCAGCCTTGGGTTTAGCCGGAACCGTACGCATAAAGTTGAGCGTTTCTTTATCCGGGTTATCTACCCCTAAAAATTTGGCAACTTCGTCATAATAGGCTTGTGTTTTTTCCCGGTCAAACGATACATTTTTAGCAAACCGCGCCGTATCAAACAAGTTCATTCCCGGGTTGAGCGTTAAGTTGCAAATAAAGTTATTGGTGGAATGGTACGCATTACTCCACCTTAGCGGATACTGGCTGATTTGCCCGAACATCAGCGCGCCGGTGGCAATAAGCCCGATAAAGAACCAACCCAATTTGCCCTTCCAACGGAAAGATTCTTCCTGCGCGAAGGCGCGCACGCACAATTTTTTAACAAAAAAGTAAGCCAATATGCCCCATAAAAGGAGCCCCAAAACGGCCCACACCAACGGGTACGTTTCCCACGCCATTTGCAAAGAAATCAGCGGGTTTTCGGAATACTTAAAAATGGAATAGTTAATACGCATGGAAATATACGCATAGTGGGCGAAATCGGCAAAGTACACCAACAAAACGGCGGCTTCCAACAGGCCGTAGAGGGCGCTGACCCCTTTTTTAATATAGCGCGCGCCTTTCCAAAACGCGCAAACGGTTAAATATAACCCCAACGGAATGGCTAACGCACAAGCCAGGCGGGCATCAAACTTGGCCCCCAAATAAAAGGTTTTCCAAAGTTCATGGTACGCCTGCGGCACAAGCGCCGCACGGAAAACAAACAGAAAAATCAAACGCATCAGCGTAAAAAACAGCCAGTTTGCCAGAATAAAACTTGCGTAAGATTTTATCCAGCGGGGAACAACTACTTTTTTCATACAACCTCCAGGGGTAAAAACAGCTTACTTATATGATACCAAAAACAAAAGCACCCCGGCTGACTAAACCGCCCAAAAATTGTAATATAAGAGATATGATTATTGATGACGAAAAACTGCAACGAACCTTGGAACGTGCCAAATCGCACACGGATAGCGAGGTGACGGGAATTTTAGAAAAAGCCAAACAATTAAAAGGCATTACGCTGGAGGAAGCCGCCGTTTTGCTCAACGTGACGGATAAAAACCTCCTGCAAAAGATTTTTGATGCGGCCAAATATGTAAAAGAAGCCATTTACGGCAACCGCATTGTATTATTTGCCCCGCTGTATATTTCCAACATTTGCACCAACGAATGTGTTTACTGCGCGTTCCGCCGCTCCAACACGCACTTAAAACGCCACGCCAGCACCATGGACGAAATCAACCAAGAGGTGACGGCACTGCTAAAGCAGGGCCACAAACGGATTTTAATGGTGGCCGGAGAAGCCTACCCCGGCGGCGGTTTACAGTATGTGTATGATTCCATTAAAGCCATTTACGATACCCGGTGGAACGGGCAAAACATCCGCCGCGTCAACGTAAATATTGCGCCTTTAACGGAGCCGGAATTTGAAGAATTAAAAAAATGCCATATCGGCACCTACCAGCTTTTCCAGGAAACGTACCACAAAGAAACGTACGAAAAACTGCATATTGCCGGAGCCAAAAAGGATTACCAGTTCCGCTTAGACGCCATGGACCGCGCCTTGCAAGCCGGCATTAACGACGTGGGTATTGGGCCGCTTTTGGGGCTCTATGACCATAAATACGAAATTTTAGCCACCTTGGAACACGCCGCATATTTGGATAAAACTTACGGCGTCGGCCCGCACACCATCTCCATTCCGCGCATTGAGCCGGCGGACGGCTCGGACTTCAGCCAACACCCTAACGACGTGCTGAGTACCGAAGAATTCAAAACCTGCGTGGCGGTATTGCGCCTGGCCGTGCCGTACACGGGCATTATTTTAAGCACGCGCGAAACGCCCCAAACCCGCAACGAATGTTTGGAGTTGGGCGTATCGCAAATTTCCGCCGCTTCCCGCGTCAACCCGGGCGGATATTCCTACGATAAACAGAACGGAAGCCAATTCACGCTGACGGACGAACGCACCACCGACCAAGTGATTGAAGCGATTGTGGATGCCAAACACATGCCGTCTTTCTGCACCGGGTGCTACCGCCTGGGCCGCGTGGGTAAAGACTTTATGGATATGGCCAAACCGGGGTTAATAAAAACCCATTGTTTGCCCAACGCCATGTTTACGTTTGCGGAATACCTGTACGATTTTGCGCCGGAAGGGCTCAAAAACAAAGGACTCAAGTTGATTGCAGAAACCACCCAAGCCAACTTTGCCGAAGGCACCCCCATACGCAAAATGATTGACGAAAACTTGCAAAAAATCAAAGCCGGCAAGCGGGATTTGTACTTTTAATTATCCCGCGTGCGCGGCTTTTAAGCCGTTTGTATTCTATATGAAACTCCCCGGGCTTACGCCCGGGGTTTATTGTGAGCAGTAGTTATAAACAAAAAAACCCCGGGCCTTAAAACCCGGGGTATTTTTTATGATGTATTTCCAAATTAACGCTCAAACGGCATATACGGCGCAAACACCAACGAGTGGCCGTCTTTGGCCAAACTGACACGGCACCAAATCGGCGTATTGTGGGGGCCTTGCACAAAGGCGGAAACTTCCACAAAATCAGAAACCGGGATGTCTTCTTTCGTCACAAAATAGCCGTTATGCCCTTTGGGGCGCCAGTTGCGCACCGTCACAATCACAGGCACTTTGCCCTGGGTAAAGCTATGCAAATAAACATAGTGGAGCGTGCCCTGCGGGTCCGTCGTTAAGTTCGTCTGCTGGGTGTGCATATCTTTTAATAAATCGGAAGATATCGGCATAGTGCCGCCCTGCACCAACCGGGTTTGCAATTCCACCGCGTTGGCCTCGGAGCCGGTATCACGCGCACGCAGACCTTTTTTCAGCACATTACGCAACGCTTTTTCGTCTAACCCCATTCCCCGGTACAAATAGATGTTGTTTTTCGGCACCGGCGCACGGCCGACGTCCCCGGTGAAACCGTCCAACGTAAGCCCTTTCATAGAAGATACCGTAATGGCGGCTTGCGGCTGGGTTTTGGGCCACGGAGTAGCCGGGCGCATGCCGCGCAATTCCACCGCGCGCCTTAACGCCTGTTGCACATTTTTACCGTTTACCCGCTGTTCATACCAAACCACGGCTTTGGGGTATTTGGCGGCCATTTTGGCTTTGAAATTTTGCGAGGTTGCCCGGGCGGCTTTATGCTCGGCCGCGGCCCCGGATTTAGCTGTTTTAACAGCCACGCCCTCCCACGGAGAATGGGCCGCTTTTTGGGTGGCTTGCTTGCCCAACGCGGCTACGGCTTTTTTAGCCCCTTGGGCGCCTTGGGCCTGCACCGGCACGGAGGAAGCCGAAAAGGCCACCCCGGCAGCTAACATAAAAATCAGTATGCGTGTATTCATAAAAATTCTCCTTATACCCATAGTATAACCGAAACTCCCGCCAAAAACCATGGGTCCTTGGACCTATTTTTTACTTATTTTCAAAATAGTTGATTTGCATGGCGGCGCGGACGGCGTGCAGTGTTTCGGCGGCGGCCGCACGGGCTTTTTCTGTGCCCGCTTTCAAAATTTCGTACACTTCGGGCAGTTTGGCTTCCCATTCTTTGCGCCGGGCGCGGATGGGGGCCAGTTCCGCCTGCAACACCTGGTTGAGGAATTTTTTAATTTTTACATCCCCCAAACCGCCGCGCTGATAGTGCGCTTTTACTTCGTCCAAATTCTTGTATTCCGGCCAAAACTTGGCAAAATGTTCCGGGCGGCAGAACGCATCCAAATACACAAACACCGGGTTGCCCTCCACGGTGCCGGGGTCTTCCACGCGCAAGTGGTTGGGGTCCGTAAACATAGACATTACTTTCTTGCGCACCGTTTCTTCGTCGTCCGATAAATAAATGCAGTTGCCCAAGGATTTGCTCATTTTGGCTTTACCGTCCGTACCCGGCAGGCGCAGGCAGGCTTTGTTTTCCGGCAGGATAATGCGCGGCTCCACCAAGGTTTCCCCATAGGTGGAATTAAAGCTATGCACAATTTCCCGGCATTGTTCCAACATGGGCAGTTGGTCTTCCCCCACGGGTACGTCCGTAGCGGCAAAGGCGGTAATATCGGCCGTCTGGCTGACGGGATACGCAAAAAAGCCCAGCGGAATACTGGCCTGAAAGCCGCGCATTTTAATTTCCGATTTTACCGTCGGGTTTCTGCCCACGCGGGCCACCGTCACCAGGTTCATATAATAAAATGTCAGCTCCGTCAGTTCCGGTATCATGGATTGGATAAAAATGGTGGATTTTTGGGGGTCAATCCCGCACGATAAATAATCCAGCGCCACCTGGATAATATTTTCCCGCACTTTTTGCGGTTGGTGGGCGTTATCGGTAAGTGCCTGCGCGTCGGCAATCATAATAAAAATTTTGTCAAACTTGCCGCTGTTTTGCAATTCCACGCGGCCTTTTAAGGAGCCCACATAATGCCCCACATGTAAACGCCCGGTGGGGCGGTCCCCCGTCAAAATAATTTTTGCCATAATTAAAAACCTTCCTATATATAAAATCTTTTTATTATTATACGATTTTAGGGCCCTCTCCACAAACCACCCGGGCGGCCTTATTTGCTAGAATATAAAGAGCATTATGAATAAATTAAAAACCGTTTTTTTTGGTACGCCGGATGTGGCCGTACCGTTTTTGGAATTATTAAACCAACTGACGGATGTGCAGTTGGTCGTCACGCAAGCCGATAAACCGCGCGGGCGCGGCATGGAAATTTCCCCCTGCCCGGTCAAAAAGCGCGCGCAGGAATTAAACCTGCCCGTATTATCGCCCGAAATCTTAAAAACCCATTACGAAGACCTCGCCCGCGTGCCGTTTGATTTGGGCATTGTGGTAGCGTACGGCAAAATTTTCCGCCCGAATTTTTTGGCCCTGCCCAAATACGGGCTGATTAATGTGCATTTTTCATTACTGCCGCTGTTGCGCGGGGCGGCCCCGGTCCAGCAGGCGTTAATACAAGGCTACCAAAAAACAGGGGTCAGCACGTTTTGGATTCGCGAAGGCATGGACGACGGCCCGCTTTATACCCAAAAGGAATACGCCATTACCCCGCAGGATAACGCCCAAACCTTGTTTGAAAAACTAATCGCCCTGGGGCTAGAGGCCCTGCAAGAAACGGTGTTGGGCGTACAGGCCGGAAAAATCATCCAAACGCCGCAAACGGGCGAGCCGACGTTGGCCCCCATGCTGACTAAGCAGGATGCCCAAATCACTTTTGCAAGCGGCGCGGCCCCGGCGCTGTTCAACCGCGTGCGCGGTTTAGCGTGCGGCCCCAAACCCAAAGCCACCATTACCCTGCATGGCAAAAAGGAGCCGTTGCAACTGGTGCGCACCCGCGTGGAAAGCACCACCGCCGCCGGAACCCCGGGCCAAATACTGCGCGTTGAAAAGGAAAACGGGATTTTAGTACAATGTAAAGAAGGCAGTTTATGGATAAGTGAACTGCACCCTGCCGGAAAGCGGCCCATGCCCGCGTATGATTACGCCATGGGGCACGCCTTAAAAGCGGGTGAAAAGGTGTTTGATTAATATGTCCGCCCAAAAAGAACAAAGTTTTGAAGATTTTTTCAAACGGCCCCTCCGCACCCGCCGCAAAGCGTGGATTATTGCGGGGGTGATTGCCGTTTTCTTCCTGGTACTCATTTTTATTTCTATTGATTGGGTATTCGGCGCGTTAGTGCATACCCGCAAAGAAGTACAAGTGCCCGATATTACCCAAAAACCCGTCACCGCCGCCTTAAACGCTTTAGCCGCCAACAATTTGGCGCTCAAACAGGCCGGGGTGGAATTTGCCAAAGATGTACCGTCCGGCTCCGTTTTGCGCCAACTGCCCACCGCCGGAAGCACCGTGCGCGAAGGGCGCATCATCCGCGTGTGGATTAGCCAAGGCGACGAAATGGCGTTTGTTCCCAATGTGGTAGGCAGTGACCTGCGCGCCGCCCAACTGGCCGTGCGCCAAGCGGGTTTATTGGTCAACAAGGTGGAAAACGCCTATTCGCTTACCCATGAAAAGGGCCTGATTGTTTCCCAATCCTTAAAAGCGGACAGCATGGTGGAAAAAGGCCAAGGCATTGATTTGGTTATTTCCAACGGTCAGCCGCCGTCCAGCGTGGTGTTGGTGCCCAATTTCAAAAACAAAAAACTGTCCGAAGCCACCCTCTGGGCCAGCGCCCAAAACATAGATTTAATCATTAAAGAAGACCCGGATTCCGTCTTCCCCAACGGCACGATTGCCGCCCAAAACCCGGAAGGGGACAGCCAAATGACCCCCGGTTCCAATTTGGAAGTGACGGTCAGCCGCCGCCAAGTGGAAGGGGATGAAAAAGTGTATCACTTGCATTACGAAATGCCCCAAGGCAAAAATGCTAGCCGGGTGCGCGTATTGCTGATAGACGAACTGGGCGAACGCGAAATGATGAACGATATGCAGCAGCCCGGCAGTAAAATTGATGTGGAAATTCCGTATTCCGGCAAGGCCACTGTACGGATAAGTGTAGACGGTGTACTGGTGCGCGAACGGGAGGTATTATAAAATGCCCTCTTCCAAAATGGTGCCCGCAAATGGTAAAATATCTATTGCGCCCTCTTTGCTATCGGCCGATTTGTTTGATTTGAAACAAGACATCCGCCGGGTAGAAGAAGCCGGCGCCGATTGGTTGCATGTAGACGTAATGGACGGGAATTTTGTACCGAATTTAAGTTTCGGCCCGGCGTTAGTGGCCAGCTTAAACGGCCGCACCAAATTGCCTTTGGATGTGCATTTAATGGTGCAGGAACCGGCCCGGTTTGCGGAATCGTTTGCCAAAGCGGGGGCAGATGTAATTACCATCCACTTGGAAGCCCGCGATAACGTGCGTGCCACCTTGGAAAAGATAAAAGCCCTCGGGGTATTTGCCGGGGTATCCATTAAGCCGGATACCAAACCGCAGGCGTTGGCCCCGTATATGGATTTGTTGGATTTAATTTTAGTGATGAGCGTATACCCCGGTTTCGGCGGGCAGGCGTTTTTGCCCGGCAGCCCAGAACAAATACAAGGGGTGCGCGAAGTTATCCGCCAAAGCGGCCGGCCGGTATGGTTGGAAGTAGACGGCGGAATTAATAAAGATACGGCCGCATTGGCCGCCCGCGCCGGAGCGGATGCCCTGGTAGCCGGGAGTGCAATTTTCAAAGCCGCGGACCCTGTATTGGCCCTCAAGCAAATCAGACAGGCGGCCTCGGACATTTAACATTAACCCCATTAGGGGTACAAAGGAGAAGTCATAATGGCAGTAGTAATTAGATTACAACGGGTGGGTAAAAAATCCCAGCCTCAGTACAGAGTTGTAGCGATGGAAAAGAAATCGGCCGTCGGCAGCGAAGCCAAAGAAGTATTGGGCCAGTATCATCCTTGCAATCCGGACGCGGCCGCTCAGATTAAACTGAATATGCCCCGCGTGGAATATTGGATGAAAGTAGGTGCCGTACCGTCCAAAACCGTAGCCAACTTGATTAAAAAAACCAACGCGGCCGCCAAATAACGGGGAAACCGTATGAAAGAATTGGCGACGCTTCTTCTTAAATCTCTTTCTTCCGCGCCGGAAAATGTGGTAGTGGAAGAAACCGAGGAAGATAACAAAATCTACCTGACCACAAAGGTAGACGCGGCGGACAAAGGCAAAGTGATTGGCAAAGACGGCTGCATTATTAAAGCAGTGCGCACGGTTTTAAGCGCGGCAGCCTCTAAGCAGAACAAAAAAGTCACCTTGAAATTGGAAGACTAAATGCTTAAAGTGGACGTGATTACCGCATTCCCGGAAATGGTGGACCATACCTTGGGTACCAGCATTGTGGGCCGGGCGCGTAAGGCGGGAATCCTAAAGCTCGGGTTTGTAAACCCGAGGGACTTTACCACGGATAAGCACAAAACGATTGACGACAGACCTTACGGCGGCGGCCCCGGTATGTTAATGATGGCGGAACCGCTCCACCAGGCCATACAAAAAGTACGCAAAAAAACGTCTTTCGTGATATTAACAAGCCCGCGCGGCCAAACTTTTAACCAGCAAATGGCTAAAAAATTGGCCAAAAAACGCCACCTGATTTTTGTGTGCGGGCATTATGAAGGCATAGATGCCCGGATTTACCCGGAGGTGGATTTGGAAGTGTCGCTGGGGGATTTTATCCTCACCGGCGGAGAACTGGCCACTTGCGTGATGATAGATGCACTCACACGCTTACGGCCCGGAACTTTTAAGAAAGACGACGTCACGTCGTCCGAGTCGTTTGAAGAAAACTTGCTGGAAGCCCCGCAATACACGCGGCCGGAGGTTTGGCGCGGGCAACGGGTACCGGCAGTGTTATTGGGCGGAAACCACAAAGAAATTGAAAAGTGGAAGTACGAACAAGCCTTGGCTTTAACCAAAAAAATGCGGCCGGATTTGCTTTGTAAAGCCTCTCCAAAGCAAAAAAGGCGCAGCAGTGTAAAAAAGACGTCAATTAAGAAATAACCGAATTCGGAGGAAGTTGTTTTATGAACATTAATCAAATTAAACACAATCTCAAGACCAACGTACCGGTCTTCAAAGCGGGCGATACCGTAAGAGTAAAAGTGAAAGTTGTTGAAGGCGACAACGAAAGATTGCAGGCTTTTGACGGCGTTGTTGTAGCGCGCAAAGGCAGCGGCATTGGCGAAACTTTCACGGTCCGCAAAATCTCCTTTGGCGTGGGTGTGGAACGCATTTTCCCGATTCACTCCCCCCGCGTGGACAGCATTGAAGTATTAAAAATCGGTAAAGTAAGAAGAGCTAAACTGAACTACTTAAAGGAGCTCTCCGGTAAAGCTGCCCGCTTGCAAGAAGTAAAAAAACCCACCGCTAACGCTGCCGCTCCGGTAGCCGCCGAAGCGGCCCAAACGCAAGAGGCTAAATAGGTAATCCGCAAGGTTTCACCTACTCCGATTCAACATCCCGGCGCCTACTAGTAGCGCCGGGATGTTTTTTATCCGGGTTATATTATTTTACGCATTTTTTATTTTTTGCTATACTGGGGGTAGCCCTATTTAAGGGCGGCGGTTCTTTTATACAAACAGGCAGGGCCTAAAAGTGCCTAGGCCCTTTGGCCCTTTTATTCTTGCCGTAAAAAGGATAGGCTACTAATATGAACAGAAAAATAACGCTTTTGGTTTGTTTATTGTTTTTACTCCCCGTTTTTGCCGGCGCACAAAACAGCGCGTTAAAAAAGGCCGGCAAAGCGGCGCGCGCTTTGGTTCAAAAATCCGGCAAAAAATACCCGGCCGCGTTCAAATATGCCGAGGCCACCAAAGCCAAAAAAGCCGCTTTAGCCGCCACCGCGGCGCAAAAATCCACCGCCCAATCTATTGTTTTACACCCGCAAGCGGGGCAAGCCGCACAAGCCGCACAAACCGCGCAAGCCGGGCAAACGGCCGTCACCCGCAAAGCCATTCATAACCAACAAGCCTCCGCCAAAAAAGCCAAAGGCAAAAAAGCCCGCGTTAAAAACGCCGCCCTGGAACGCATTAACCAGCGGCGGGAAGAAGCGGCCCTCAACCGTCTGGCGGACGACGTAGGAGAGCGCATTACCCAGCAGGCCGTTAAACAGCGCACCGCCAAACAAGCCGCGCATGCCAAAAAAGTAAACGCCCCGGATAAAAATGTTCCTTTTCACTTAAAAGAAGCCCTTACCGATATTGTCATGCGCAACCCGAAAGACGTTATGGCCGCATGGGCGCAAATGAATTCCCTGCGCATCAAACGGGGAGCCGTAAAAAACCCGGATTATTTCCAACAATTTGCCACCATTTATTATAAAGATAACCTGCGCACGCTTACCCCGCACATGTACCAGTTTTTCGGGCAAGTGGCCAAGGCGCGCTCCCCCCGGCTTGAAAAAGAAGTATTGGGCCGGATGAAAGAATTATTCGCCCTGGAAAGTGATTTAATGGCCCAGGTGTTCCCCGGCGGGCAAGACACCCGCTTGCGCCTGCGCTACTTAAAAAATTTGGAGTCCGTCAACGGCGAAGCCTTTGACCCCAAAGCGTTGATTTTTTCTTACGAGCAAAAACTGACGGATTCTTACAATATGGTTTCCATCCGCCACATTAAACCCAACTCCGTACTGCGTATCGGGCGCAACAAATACCCGGTGGCTAACTTTAACGGTAATTTGGACGATATTTTGGAACTGTATAAATTTTTATTGGATAAAAAGAGTTCGCCGGAAGGACTTACCGTTATCTTTGACCCCAAAACCAAACAAATGGCGTTGTATTCCAAAGATAAAAGCGTTTGGCTCCGCGTGACCCCGCACGAATATTCCGCCTTAAACCGCCTGCATATTCATATCAACGAAATTAAAACCGTCAACCTGGTGACGAACGGCCACCCCTCGCCCCAACAGGTTATGTTTAATTTCTTCGTGCCCATTTCCCCCGAGTCCGGCAGTGGGTTGCGGCATTGGAAAGCGGAAGATTTTTACCAAAAAATGGTATTGGCCCCGGTGGAAGAACTCAAAAAAACGCCGGGTGTAAACGTAATTATCGGGTCTATCTTCTAAAACTGCTATAATAAAAGAACGTTTATTATGAAGACGCCCCTGCAAGATTTTGACAAAAACACCGCTATCCAATACGAAACGGATATACTCATTGGTATAGACGAAGCCGGGCGCGGCCCGTTAGCGGGCCCGGTGGTGGCTTGCGCGTGTTATGTTCCCCCCTCTTTAACTATATATTTTTCGGACGTCAACGACAGCAAAAAAATTACCGCCAAAAAACGCGAAGAAGTTTTAGCCCGCATGCGCCATTTGGGCGTATTATACGGGGTGGGGTTTGCCTCCGCGCGGGAAATAGACCGCCTGAACATTTTACAAGCCACTTTTTTAGCTATGCGCCGCGCCAGTGTAAAGTTCACCGGCATTCCGGCCCCGCTGGTACTGGTGGACGGCCCGCACCTGGTAAAAGGGCTCAACTTGCGCCAAATAGCGGTGGTGGACGGGGACGCCAAATCCTTAAATATCGCGGCGGCCAGCATTGTGGCCAAAGTAGCGCGGGATAAATATATGGAAACCTTGGATAAACTCTACCCGCAATACGGTTTTGCCGCCCACAAAGGCTACGGCACAGCCGCCCATTTGGAGGCCCTGCGCAAATACGGCCCCTGCCCGCAGCACCGCCGTTCGTTCGGCCCGGTGCGGGCGGTGTTGCAGCCGTCTTTACTGCCATGAACACACAAGGCCGCGCGGGAGAGGAACAAGCCGCCCGATTTTTAACCGCCCGGGGATGGCGTATTTTAGAAAAAAATTACGCGGCGCCCTGCGGGGAAATTGATTTAATAGCGTTAGACGGTAAAACCTTGGTTTTTGTGGAAGTAAAAGCGCGGGCATACAGCGCATTCGGCGGGCCGCTGGCGGCCGTCACCCCGGCCAAACAGCGGCGAATTGCCCAAACGGCCGCGTTATATGTAGCCGGTAAACGCTTAAAATTTGATAGTATTAGATTTGATGTGGTGTGTATTCTGCCGGATAAAACGGAACTTATTTCTCATGCGTTTACACCGCCCAGAACCACCCTATAAATTAAATGTGGAGGAACTATGACCCAATTAGCGCAAGTAAAAAAAGCAGCCGCTTATATCAATAAGAAAACCAAAAATTTCCAACCGGAAATTGCCCTAATTACCGGCTCCGGTTTAGCGGGCTCCATTCCGCCGTTGGAACAGGAAATTAAAATTCCGTATTCTACCATTCCCGGGTTTTTACAAAGCACCGTGCCCGGCCATAGCGGCAATTTGATTTTTGGCGTATACAAAGGCCGCAAACTTGTGGTTATGCAGGGCAGATTCCACTATTACGAAGGCCACCCCATGAAAGATTTGGCCATTTCTATCCGCACCTTAAAAATGCTCGGCGTGCAAAAACTGTTGGTGTCCGCGGCGGTGGGCTCGCTGGATATGAAGCTCAAACCCGGCGCCTTGTGCGTACTGAAAGACCACATCAACTTTATGTGCAACAACCCCTTAATCGGCAATCACGACGAATCCTTCGGCCCCATGTTTTTTGACTTGTCCGAAGCGTACGACAAAGCCATGCGCAAAGTAGCCCTGGCCGCCGCTAAAAAAGCAGGCGTGGTAGCGGGCGAAGGCGTTTATTTGGCCGCCACCGGCCCCAACTTTGAAACCCCGGCCGAAATACAAATGTTCAAAAAATGGGGCGCTACCGTGGTGGGTATGTCCGTCGTGCCGGAAGTGTTAGTGGCCCGCCAATGCGGCATTAGCGTACTGGGCTTGGCGTGGGTAAGCAATATGGGTTGCGGAATTGCCAAAGAACCGCTCTCCCATGCGCAAACCATCAGCGAAACCAAAAAAATTGAAGGCAAATTCAAAAAATTGCTGGAAATTTTGTTTGTAAAATTATAAGGATATTCCGCTCCGCACGGGTTTTTACGCCCGTGCGGGCTTTTTTTATTTATGGCAAAAGATATTAAGCGCCTGGGCAAAGAAACACTGGTTTACGGTACGTCTACCGTGCTGGCGCGGCTGCTCAATTTTTGTTTAGTTCCGTTTTATACTTATTACCTGCTTCCGCAGCAATACGGGGCGATTGCCACCGTGTTTGCCGCTATTGCACTTTTAAGCGTTGTTTTTCTGTTCGGTTTAGACCAAAGCTATTTGCGTTTTGCCAGTGATTCCGAAGACAAACATAAAGTTTTCCGCCAATGTTTTTACGGCGTACTGGCTAATGCGCTTGTTCTGGGCGGGCTTTTGTATGTGTTGGCCCCGCAGGCGGCGCGCGCGTGGGGACTGGGCGAAGACTTTGGGCTTTTTCAACTGGCCGCCGCTATTTTATTTTTAGACGTCCTCAATATGATTGCATTTACCAAACTGCGCCTGGAGCGCCGGGCGTGGTATTTTGCGGGTGTGAGGGCGTTTTCCATTGTAGTCAATGTGGCGCTCAATGTACTTTTTCTGGCGGTACTGCACCATGGGCCAAAATCCATTTTATGGGCCAATATCGGGGCTTCTTTGGCTTCTTTGGCGTTATTAATACCTGTATGGGTGCCGGAATTAAAAAGCCACAATCCGTTTTGTTTTGATTGGAAATTGCAAAAAGAAATGTGGCATTTTGCGTGGCCCTTTGTGCCGGCCGGAGTAGCCAGTTTGCTCGTCAGCGTGATAGACAAGCCGATTTTGGTGCATTTGGTAGGAGTAGAACAGGTGGGGGTTTATCAGGCAAACTTCAAAATAGGCGTATTTATGATGCTTTTGGTGTCTATGTTTGACCAAGCCTGGCGGCCGTTCTTTTTGGCCCACGCCAAAGACAGCGACGCTAAAGATACCTTTGCCAAAGTGCTGTCTTTTTTCTTTGCGCTGGGCAGTTGGTTTTTACTGGGGATTTCCTTTTTAATGCCGGATATTATCCAAAGCAACCTGTTTGGCAGCTTCCACTTGATTAGCCCCAACTACTGGGGCGGCTTAAAAATTATACCGCTTATTGTGACGGGTTATTTTTTCTATGGGCTGTATATCAATTTTATGGTGGGGCCGGTGCTGACCAAAAAAACCCGCGTTTTGATGTGGATTACCCTGTTGGGGGCCGCGGTAAGCATTACCACCAATTTGTGTTTGGTGCCGCGCCTGGGCATTACCGGGGCCGGGTGGGCGGTGGCGCTGAGCTATGCGGCCATGGCTGGCGCGCTATTTGCGTTTACGCAAAAAGTATACCCCATTGGCTATGAATACAAAAAACTTATGTTGATGAGTGCCGTTTGCGTAGCCACCGTGCTGGCCGCGTGCTACTGGCACCAAGCGGTATGGGCGGAAGTGGTTTTGCTCACGCTCTACCCCGCGTGGATGGGGCTAATTCTCAAAAAAGCGTAGTGCCTATCTGTTTTCAAGCAAACAAAAAAGCCGGCCTTTCGGGCGGGCTTTTTTTAGGATGTTTTTTCCAATGCTTACCGTACGCTGATGAGCGTTAAATCTAACGTAATTCCCCCCACCCGGTATACGGCCACATGGGGGATTTCCAACGTGCCGTCCGCATCCACCGGGGCGTATTCGTCATAGGCCAGCTCGGCCTTGCTGAGCAGGGCGGAAGATTCGGCCGCCGACGGATATTTAGCGCCTTCTTTATACGACAGGCGGGTTTTGCCCTCTTTATTTTTATAGGTCAAAAATTCTTCCCCGTTTTTTACACGGTATCCGCTAAAAGTGCCGGGGTCCGCCAGTAAAAGTTGCAAAAATTGGTTAATGCGCCCGCGGGCAAACGGCGTATCGGCATCCTTAAACAAATGCTTATACGCCACGCCGGAAGACGACACTACGGCTTCCATATATTTATACGCGCCCTCCCCCAACAAAAGCACATCATAATCGTCCGGGCCAACCTTTTTGACCCGCAACACGCCTTGCAAATAACCGTCCGAAAGTTGCGCCACCACCTTAAACGCCACCTGTTGCCGTCCGCCGGCAAAATAATCTACCCGCTGGTGCCCGCGCGCCCCGGCCGGAATGGTTTTTACTCCCACCGTACTGCACGCCGCCAACAGGCAAGCCGTAAACATTAAAATTATTTTTTTATACATATCCTTTTTCCCCCTATTAATGATATTATAGATATTATGAACTCTTTTGTCCTGT
>ULVN01037529.1_pt1 | contig 31871 bp, 15 predicted proteins | sample 1959491 | NCBI WGS metagenome assembly ULVN01 (sample SAMEA4835787, study PRJEB28245) | human gut metagenome | biome: gut microbiome; material: fecal sample | place: Denmark | collected 2008 | reverse complement strand
CGGAGCCATGCTCCAAACACGGAAGAATTTAACTGCGCCGACTTTCTTCCACTCATTGGCGTGGGCAAATTTCAGTCTGGGCAGATATTGCGCAGCCAGCTGTGTGCTGAACTCGAATTTCGTCTTTCCTTCCTTGCCCTTCTTGGTGGTGATGATGACGACACCGTTTGCGGCGCGTGATCCATAAATGGCAGCGGCGGATGCATCCTTGAGAATTTGGATGGACTCAATGTCATTAGTGTTGAAATTGATGTCGTTTGAAGATGGCATGCCATCGATAACGTAGAGCGGATCGTTGTTGGTCAGATTCGCTGTACCACGGATTTGAATCGAAGGAGCACTTCCTATCTCACCGGATGACCTAACGGAAACACCGGCAGCAGCACCTTGAAGCATGTCACCTATGGATGTATTAACCTTTTGCTTGTATTCGTCAGGCTTAACAACAGAAACGGCACCTGTCAGATCGGCTTTTTTCACGGAGCCGTATCCGATAACAACAGTTTCGTTGAGAGTTAAGTTCTCATCCTGCATAGTGATGTTGAGATTACTGCGTCCATGGACATTGATTTCTTGTGTCTTCATGCCAACGTATGAAACTACAATGACAGCATCCTTGCCTACGGAATTAAGAGTGTATTCACCATCTAAATTGGTTACAGTGCCATTTGTAGTGCCTTTGACAAGAATGGTAGCACCGGTGATGGGCTGTCCCTCTTTGTCATAGACGTTGCCCTTAAGCGACTGGGCAAAAGCCCCCAAAGAGTGTAGGAAGAGGCTGATAAAGAGAAGCAGGAAAACGCTTGCTCTTCGGTTTAAGGCTAAAAATTGCTTTTTCATGTTGTTTAGGATTGTAAGTATTGAAATGTGATTTAGTGTCAGGGGATTCTCTTGGCTTTTATTCTGAGTATTGCTAAAGAGAAGGGCTTAAGCTTGTATCTGAACTTCGCTCCTTTGACTTTTATGGACTGATGATCTGGAATTATCTTATATGGATTTTCGAATGTATTCTCGTCATCAAGACTCGAAGCAGAGAGCGTCGTCACACTTGCCTTCCCTTCTGTTTGGATGTTTTTTAAATCGATCGGGATGGTAAGCGGTGTGCGAGAGGCATTGACCATTTTTATGATCACGTCTCCTTCCTTGTCGTCATATCCGGCTATAGCATGAACCAGAGGCACACGCTCCACGGCGGTTGAATATCGCTGTTGTCCGTCGATGGTGCAAACCAGCTGATGGTCTGAGCGCATCTCCACGATCACGTGATGCCACTCCCCGGCTTTTAAGTCAGCGTTAACGCCTTCTGTCGACCTGTTGAAACTGGTTTTGCCGTCAATGGTCTTGAGGATGGTCATTAGCTGATTGCGGCCAGGGTCGCCGAAAGAAAGCGTCATGTAGTTTTCTGCATTTTTGTCTGCCCCAAAGATGAAGCCGGGAGGTACTGTCACCTCATCGCCTTGACGGAGCAACGTGAAGCTGTGTCCGGTAATGGCACTTGTGATTTTTTCCTTGACGGCACGCGTGTCGAATTCTATGCGTGTGCCTGGATTTATTACACGGTCAAGAAGCATGACGGGACGGTTGAACAGGCTGAACATGCTTTGGTGTCTTCCCTCGAATTTGCTCCAACCTTCTATGTTGTCAGACTTGTAGATCTGTTTCCCCTTCTGGTCAACAATGCGGATGTTGCGATATTGGACATCGCTACCGCTTCCAATGAATCCTATCCGCCCGACGAAGGCAGAAGGTTGTTGACGGTTAAAGGTAGTTTGCAGATTGAATGCAGGCAGGTTGTCCGCCAACATCTTCTGCACATGATAACTGGTGCGGCCAAACGCTTGGTCGTTGTTGACCTTAATGAGGTTTGTCGGCCAGTCTCTGTGGTTGGAATTCTCGATGAGCGGAGCCTCTGAGGCCATGCTGACGAGATCACCGTTTTGTTCCATGCCAAACATGAAGGCAGCTTCTGCAAGTGCTCCTCTCAAATTGGCATCCGTGATGGTAGCGAACTCTCCAACATATATCTTGTATTTTCCTCTTGGGACAGTATCGAACAGATGGGTGCTTTCATGGAAGAAAACAGGATCGGCATACCAGTGAGGATCAATCATGTCAGCCTTCTTGAGCAGATCACGGCTTTTCTCCATTTGCAATGTGGAGATGAAGCAGATGTCGGGATGTTGCTTTTTCAAGACAGCATACAGTTGGTTATATCGGTGGGCGTAGAAGTCTCCGGACTGTTCATTGCCAAGTTCTATGTAACGTAAATGGAAAGGTGCGGGATGCCCGGCCTGTGCCCTGAGAGCACCCCATTTGCTGGTGACCGGTCCGTTGGCATATTCAATAGCATCGTTGATGTCCTGGATATATTCATTTAGGCTGTCGGTGTAGTCACCGTTTCTCACGCTACATGACATGCCCACGTTGGCGACGAACAGTGGCTTGGCATTGATGTCCTCGCAGAATTGCAGGAATTCATGGAAGCCAAATCCCCAGTCGGTATGGTAGTTCCAAAGTAGCCATTCTCCTTTTCTGGTCATCGGATCTCCAAGCGTCTCTTTCCATTTCATGCGGTTGTCGAGAGTCATGCCCTCAACGATGCATCCTCCTGGCCAGCGAAGGAAACCAGGATGAAGATCTGCCAAGAGCTGTGCTATGTCAGAACGAAGGCCATTGGGACGATGATGGAAAGTGTTCTCAGGAAAGAGAGATACATAGTCCATGCAGAGTTCGCCGGGATGACCGAAAACCAACTGGAATGTTCCTTTCTTGCAGGTTGATGCCGGTGTCAGCTGCGCTTTATATTCTTTCCATTCTTGCGAGCTGTTGATCTTGAATACACGGCGGCTCAGTATCTGTCCTGTTTCGGAGACAATACGCGCCTCAACATCTCCCGAATAGCTGTAGGGACGAAGGAAGAATCTCAGGAGATAGGATTCTCTTTTGCGGACAGCGATGCCCCAAAATCCTTCATTGACAATGGAGGCCCCTCCTTGCCCGATGCTCACACATAAGGAGTGAGGCGTGTTGGGGTGGAGAGGATGCTCTGTCGTGAGGTGCGAGCAGATTCTGCCCTCGGTGTGCCATCCGATTCTCTGCAGAGAGTCTGCGTTCCATGGCAGGCGGAAGTCGCTATATGCCCCAGTCGAATAATTCTTTAGATGTGGAGCATAAACATATCCGTCACGCTCAACCATACCGGAAGGAGTGTCGCCCTCTTCGAAATCACGATTCCGGATGAGTTCGGGATAGAGGCCTCCAATGCCGGAGTGGTTGATCTCCTCGAAGAATATGCCATACATGCCCGGAGCTATACTGGCCCCTTGCTGACTGCCATGGATCGTGAGCACTCCTACTTTCTCTGTTGCATTGCAGGAGAGCAGAAAAGAAAACAGGAGTGTCAGGATTCCTAAGGTCTGTTGGTGCTTCATATTATTTTAGAATATAGGTGATCCAAACGACATGAGTGTTCTCAGATTCTTATCGACATGTCCAATGGAGCATTTGTCATCGAAAATCATAAACACAGGATTGGCTGCTGTATAGGGCTGCCAGTTGCGGAGGCGAGGTGTTCTTGGTTTTCCCTCTTTGATAAACTGCAACCAGGCATCGCTCATGATTTCTTCCAAGGCATGGGCATCTGCGGTATTGCCGGTCATTTCAGGCTGCAAGCTCACGTTGTTGAACATAAAAGGAAGCTCCATGCCGTGGGAAGCCGCAAGAAGATTGGTCTTCGGACGCCAATTGAACAGATACAGATATACTGGCGCTCCCTGCTGTGCACTCTTCAGATCGGCTTGCTTGATGGCGCCAGGACGGAAGCCTAAGTCGATGGCAGTCATGTCGCGTGGCGTGGCATGGGGATAGACGCGGCTAAAGGCCTGAATAAACTCGTCGGTGCGATTTCCAAATTGTTTTTGTAGTAAGTCCTTAGCTTGCTGTAAAGTAAGTGGTGTGTTCTCGAAGGAGAATTCGTTGAAGTCTGTACCGATAATGACAGGTATGTCTTTACTTATGTCTGGCGCATCGGGAGAGAATGGGTGGCGTGGCAGAATGTTGCCATCGACAACAGGCAAGAATCCCAGATGGCGGTCTGTAGCAGATGTTGCCATCTTCCGTATGGCCCGATCACCCGCCTTAACGAGCAGCTCGTAAGGGATGCTGTTGAGCTTTTCTGCCTCAGAAGGGCGGATGCCGAGCTCGTCGAGCAAGGCGAGTCCAAGTTTTTGGCTGGCCGACGACTCAGCTTGCCGTAACGTAGATCCGCTTTGAATGATTGCTTTCTGAAAGAGTCCATGTGCGGAGGGCATAGCAAGCAATGTTGACACTTTCCCGGCACCTCCCGACTGTCCGCCAATCGTGACATTGTTAGGATCGCCACCAAAGTAGGCTATGTTGTCTTTTACCCACTCAAGAGCCTTGACAATGTCTTGCATGCCAAGGTTTACACTTTGTGAATACTTGCCACCTAATGCAGTCAGGTCGCAGTAGCCCAGTACATTGAGTCGATGGTTGAGGGTCACGGTGACAATGTCGCCCTTTTCGGCAAGTGATTTTCCTTCATAGCAGGGCAGATCATGTCCAGACCCAGAGGAATAGCCGCCTCCATGGATCCACACAAAGACAGGGCGTTTGCGCGATGTGGACAGTCCCTTGGTCCACACATTGAGTACGAGGCATCCCTTTTCGTCCATGGGCTCGTAGACGAACTGATTGCCAAAGGCATAGTCGGTCTGGTTGATTCCCTTCCATTCGAGAGACTCGCCTTGTGGAGCCTTGGGGCCGTACAGACGGCACTTGAGGATGCCGTTGTGTTTGTCGGGAGCCTGTGGCGGCATGAAACGGTCTGCCTTAGCATAGGGAATGCCTTTGAAAGTAAACACGTCGCCATCAAGGTAGCCTTGTACTTTACCGTAAATAGTTTGAGCAATTGTCTGCTCGTTAGTAATCACTACACGGTTCTCCTGTGCTTTTGCCGGTTGATGCGCACTGCAACTCATTGTCAGCATGATTAAGTATGACAATGAGATCACTTTAAAGTTAACAGAATGCTTCATATGCTTGAGAAGTTATAAGATAGATGTTAGATAGTAGGTGGGAGAGCTGCCTATACATTATTATATATACATAGCAGTCTCTGTCCTAAATTTGAGGGCAAAATTAGGAGGATAGATTCATTTCAAGGAGGACATATCCTTTTTTATAGGGGTAAAAATCCTTTTTCCCCTACTTTCCTATCAATGTTTTGGGCTGTACACCGTATTCTTTGACAAAGCAGCGGGTGAAATATTTAGGATCATTAAATCCCGTGGCATAGGCAACATCTGCTACACTGTGGATTTTATCTCCCTGGTTCTGCAAGAGCTGATGAGCGGTCTGAAGTCGGTAGCGTCGTATGTATTGAGATGTAGTAAGTCCTGTAAGCGTTGTGATCTTCTTGTAGAGGGAGGTTGACCCCATGTGCATGAGTGATTCCAGTTGTGCTACACTGAATTCAGAGTCAGCGTAATGATCCTTTACGGTGGCGGCAAGCTCAGTGAGGAAAAGCTTGTCGGTATCGTTGACTTGGAGGCTGTCATCACCTCCTATCAACAAATGCTCGGCTACTTGCTCGCGCACAACTTGGCGACGAGATAGAATGCCGTCTATTCTGGTCAGAAGCAAGTTTTTGTCGAAAGGCTTTGACAGGAAGGCATCTGCGCCAGACTCGTAGCAACGTGTTTGGGTTTTCTCATCAGACAATGCGGTCAACATGAGGAATGGGACATGGCTCACCAGAGTGCATTTCCTGATTCGGCGGCATAATTCCAAACCGTCGCATACCGGCATCATCAGATCAGATATGATGAAGTCTGGTGTCTGGCTCAATGCCTGTTGATAGCCTTCCTCGCCATCTTTAGCTTGGATCACTTTGTATCGGTCGCTGAGGACGGAGCATAGGTATTGCCGCATGTCATCATTGTCTTCTACAAGAAGCAATTGCGGTTGGGATGAAGCATTGGACGATGGAACCGTATTCCGTTTGTGCAGGGATGCGCTGCTAGTGGAAGAACCGACAGGCTCTTCTTCCTTTTCGACAGGAAAGATTACCCGAAAGCAGGTACCCCAATCGGGTCTGCTGACGATAGATATACGGCCTTTAAGGGCGTCGGTCAGTTCTTTGACTACAAAAAGTCCTATTCCGGAACGGCTTGCTTCGTATGCCCGTTGCCCCTTTGATGTGTAATAGCACTTGAATAGTTGTTGCCTTTCTTCAGCAGGAATGTAACTGCCAGAGTTGAAGACGGATAGATATTGCCAATAGACAGTCGGGCGTTTCTTGTCTTGAATCAAGGTGCTCCCCACTTTAATATGTCCACCATTAGGAGTGTATTTTGCGGCATTGGAAAACAAATTGTCGACGATGTGCTGGATTTTCTGCTCGTCAGAGAGGATTGTATCTTGTGACGATGATGCAAAATAATGGATGCTAATATTGCGCAGGCCTAATATGGTCTGGAAATTAGAAACATACATGCCCAACAAATGCTGTATATTGACAGGAGTCTGCTTCAGGCCTGATGCCGAACCATTTAACGGGTGTAGGCTCATGATGTCAGAGACAAGATGAAGAAGATACTTGCTGTTGCGCTCAATCATCTGAATGAACTCTGTTAACGCAGCATTGTTGTTGCGCTCCTTAATTTCGCTGACAGGGCCGAGAATCAGCGTCAGCGGGGTTTTCAGTTCATGGGTTAACCGTGTGTAGAGCTCCACTTTCTCATTGTTGTTGCGCTCCATGGTCTCAGCCAATTGCCAACTTCTCAGTTGTATCTTTTTCTTTAGCAATATTTGTAACGCTTTTTGCCTGCGGGAATACCATAGGAACAAGCCCCAGGTGGACAGGGAAAAGATGATGATCACAAAGATATAGAATCCGGTAGAGAGATAAAAAGGAGGATGCACAATGATTGTCAATATGGTTTCGTTGTGTGACCAGGTGCCGTTATGGTTAGTGCATCTAAGACGGAGGTGGTATGAACCAGGACGAAGTGCCGTGAAGCTGACATGCTGGCTGTTGTGGAGAATCGTCCATTGATTGCTTAACTCTTCTAACTGATAAGCATAGACTACTTCGGAAGGATGGATCAAGTCAAGTGCCGAAAATGTGATGTCTATGGTCATATTATCGGGTGATAATTCTAAAGTCTTGTTGGTAGGAAGTGCAACCATCTTGCCGTCCACAACAACGGTGGAGATCGTGACATGGCGATGTTCAGGCGAAGGCCTAAGTGATCCTTGAAACATGACAAAGCCATTGGTGGAACCAAAGCATAAGGCCCCGTTGGGAAGATTGCAACCAGATCTGACATAAAATTGTGACATAAGCAGTCCTTCGTCTTGGTTGCAGTGGATGCTTAGATGTGTGTGAGGATCATATACGAAAATGCCCTGCAATGTGCTGATCCATATTCGCCCGTCATTACCTTCGAGAAGCATGGAGATCTTGTCGTTGACAAAACCATAGTTGAAAGTGAGATGACGGAAGGTGAGATCGCGGCAACCGCTCCCTTTCCTCAAAAGGAAAAGACCGTTGCATTGGCTGCCAATATAAATTTGACCGCTTCTCGTCTCCAAGATGGTAGAGATCCGCTCAAAGATCTTACTGTTGGGTTTGTCTAAACGATAGTGATAGTACTGTGAAAGATATCCTTGTGATTGAGAGTCGTAGACAGACAAGGAGGCTACACAGAGCCCATTACCACCGATCCACAGGCGGTCGTTGCGATCGAGGTGTAGGGTATAGGGGAGAAGCGTGTTGGTATCATCGGAAAAATGAATGTCGGTAAAGCGGTGAGTGCGCAGATCAAAAAACTGAACGGTCTCTCCATTGCAGAGCCACAATCCGTGCCGTTTACGATCTAATGCTAAATCATAGACTGTGTTAGAGTGGATATTACTGTTAGAAACATTGTAAGAAATAAAATGAGGATGTGAGATGTCTGTGGACGACATCATACAAAGTCCGCCATTGCGTGTGCCAAGCCAATAGTTGCCCGAATCGTCTTGGATAATTGCTAAAATGTTAGCATCCCCATTAAAGGCATCTCCTATGTGAGGCACGTAGATGCAAGTACTATTGCCCTTCTTCTTTATAGCAAGCCCGTTGTTAAGAACAGCTGCAAGAATATTGCCTTGGTGATCCACAAAAAGTCTGGTTATTACTTTCTGATCTATTCCTTTGCCTGCCATATAATAATGGAAATTAATTTGTTTAAGGGTTATCCGGTTAAGTCCGCCTAAGAGAGTTCCTACCCAGAGACAATGGTGTTGATCAACAGTTATATGTGTGACATAGTTGGAGCTAAGTCCATAATAAAGTTGTCCTTGACAAAGATATTCTTGAGTTCCATTAGGATGAAGGATCTTTAGTCCGGCAGGTGAGCCCACATATATATTACCTTGCTTATCGGCTGTCAGGCAAGTAATATTCTTTGTATTACCTATATGAATAGCTTGTGCCTCTTTCTTCTTAACGTCATATTGATAAAGGCCATGGGAGGTTCCTACCCAAAGCACACTGTCTGTAGCGGATAAGGCTGTAATTCCGTAGAACGGATCATGGACTTCTTGAGGCATACGGTCGAGCCTGTAAGTGTGATGGTTAGCATCGTATTGGATGAGTTCAAGATGTTGGGAACTTCCTACCCAAACTCTGTTACCTTGAATTTGGAGTTGTGTAGCTGAGATGCTGGGAAGAGAAATCTTATGAATGCGTCGTATTTGTCCGGTAGAATCAAGAAGCAGATGGAGTACGTCACCTGCCTGCCCTAACCAAATGTTGTCATTCCCGTCTTTTGCAATGGAAAAAATAGGCATGGAAAGATAGTAGGCATTTGGTATATCCAATTTGTCAAAATACTGAATACCACCACAAAGTAGATTCATTTGTGATAATCCAGCATCTGAGATCATCCATAACTGATGATGCTTATCTTCTACCATTTGAGCAATGGCGTTGCTTCGGATACGGGTAGAGAGATCGGAGGAAGAAGAGGAATAGTGCAAGAAGGAATGACCATCCCAGCGATTGAGTCCATTCGTTGTACAAACCCATAAGAAGCCTCTACTATCAATATATGAACTAAGGACATACTCATCGCTTAACCCATAGGATAATCCTAGAACGTTGAAGTTGTAGGCGTTCTCCGCGATGAGTGCGATAGAATTACTAATGAGCATCAATAATGTGAAATACCTTATTATCAAATACTTCATTGTTTAAACGTAATAGTAGATTGGTTATAAGTGATTGTTATGTAAGTCGTTTCGTAAGGGGGAATGCTTTAAGGCATCCTATATTCATCCCTTTTTGAGATTCCGCTTATGAACCTCAAAGTGGATGAATACATGCAAAGGTAATAAATATATTCTTACCCTCAAAATAATTTCTTTGTATAATATATACTTGCAGTCTCTATCGCAGCAGGTCGGTGTAGAGGGCAAAGTATTTCCATAGGGCAGGGGAGATGGGAGCCTGACGGATCTCTCCATTGATGAGCATGCCGAGAACCTCAGCCTTGTCGATGAGATGAACAGCAATGTCTTCTGAGACATCGAGATGACGGGAACTCACCGGCTTCACGCCTTTGGCATAGAAACTGTACATCGTGTTGTCCTGCACGCCGCCTTGCGCATACTCTGCGCCCAGGGCCGTCCACTGTCCTCCGCCAAAGCCCGTCTCTTCCAGCAATTCCCGTTGGGCGGCCTCTAAAGGATCTTCGCCCTTTTCTACAATACCGGCCGGAATCTCGGTAAGTATCTCTTTGACGGCGTGGCGATATTGGCGTTCCATGATCAGCTGCCCGTCTTCCGTCTCGGCGACGATGCACACTACAGGATCGAAATGAAGGTGGTAGAACTCATCAAAGACTTTGCCGTTGGGCAACTCCACTTGCTCGCTGTAAGCATCGAGATGGGGCCGATGGATGATGTTGTAAGATTTCAATATCTTCCATTTCATGTTGTCATCAGTGAAGTGGCAGGATCGCAACTCCTTTGTCATCCAGATGCTGGTGGCGGTATGGCCGGACTGTCCTACCTGATGGTCAATGGCTTTGAAGCCCAACTTCCCGTACATGCCTACCGCTTCTGCGAACTCGGGGAAAGTCTCCAAATAGGCGGTGAGGTAGCCAAGGGAACGGGCGGACTCCAAGGCTTTGACAAAGAGCTGGCGGCCGATGCCCTTGCCACGGCAATGGCGGTCGACATAGAACTTCACGATCTCGCACCATCCTTCAGGCAGACCCTCGGTGGGATAGACACCACAGGAGCCGACAACGACGCCTTGATCTTCCGCCACCCACAGCACGGAATGGGTACACGACTGGAAGACTTCGTACTGTCGGTCGGTGTTGGGATCGTCGTAGACGGTGTGCCGCTTCTCCATGTTCAGCTCGTCAAAAGGAGCACGGATGAGAGCAGCCTCGCGGGCATTGTCCTCCTGTTGTATTCTTCGGATAATCATTTTTCAAATATTGGTAGTTGGTATAAACGGCTAAAATAAACGTTATACCCCTCTTCTTATAGGTAGAGCACTCAAAGGGCTGGTTGCCTATAAGGAGAGGGGAATGAGGATGATTTCTTTAGGATCAGAATTCCACCACGAGGGCTTCCCTGGGTTGCAGGGTGATGTCGTGGGTGAGGTCGATTTTGCGTCCGGAAATGACATCGGTGGCTGTGGTGGCTTTGCCGATGACCTCAGCATAGCGGGCTACAGGCATGGTGGCCTCGCTTCGCTTGCCGTTGAGGATGGTCAGCGACGTGCGGCCCTGATACTGGCGAGCGATGACGTAGATGCCCTTGAAGGGGATAAACTGCGTCTGCTTTCCCTTGCTGATGAGGTCGTTGCCCTGACGCCAGTGGAGCAGTTTGCTCTCCCACTGGAACATGGCGTTCTCGGCCTTGGTGCGGCCTTGGGCGGTGAAGCAGTTGTGCGTGTCACCGGGGAAACCGCCGGGGAAGTCGCGTCGTACATTGCCGTCGGTGACCTCCTTGGTGCCGTTCATCAGTACCTCTGTACCGTAGTAGAGTTGTGGGATGCGATTCATCGTCAGCAGCAGGGCGAGTGCCTGTTTCAGTGCTGTGGAGTCCTTGGTGTTGCCCAGGAAGCGGTCGGTGTCGTGGTTCTCGATGAAAGCCAGCACATGCGACGGGTCGGCATAGAGATAGTCATAGCAGAGACTGTTGTAGATGCGGTTGAGTCCCTTCCACCAGTCGTCGGTCTCTTCGTGCTTGGACTGGCTGAGCTTGTCGAAGAAGCTGAAGTCCATGACAGTTTTGAGATAGCTGTTCATGTTGCTGAGCTTTGAGTCTTTCTGCCAGGCAGCGGTGTAGGCTGGTTCGGTGACCCACGTCTCGCCTACAGTGTTGAAGTTGGGATATTCCGTGTCGAGGGTTTTCATCCATTCTGCCATCGCCTTTCGGTCGGCATAGGGATAGGTGTCCATGCGTATGCCGTCGATGCCAGCTGTTTCTATCCACCACTCACTGTTTTGGATGAGGTAGCGCATGAGGTGAGGATTGCGCTGGTTGAGGTCAGGCATGGACTTGACAAACCATCCGTCGACGGTCTCGCGCATGTCCTGCTTCGAGGCATAGGGATCGAGAACCGGGGTCAGCTTATAGCTTGTCTGCAAGCCGTAGTTGGGATTGTTGAACCAGTCCTTTGTAGGCGGGTCGAGGTTCCAGGGATGGTAATCGCTGCAATGGTTGAAGATCATGTCCATCACCACCTTCAGCCCACGCTTGTGGCATTCGTCGATGAGTTGCTTGTACTCCGCATTGGTACCGAAGCGCGGATCTACCTTATAATAATCGGTGGTGGCGTAACCATGGTACGAACTGTTCACGCCATGGTCGTTGGGCCAGTTGTTCTCTAAGATCGGAGTGAACCACAGTGCGGTGACGCCGAGGTCGGTGAAATAGTCGAGGTGTTGCTCAATACCGGCGAGGTCACCGCCGTGGCGCAGGCTCGGCTTGGTGCGGTCGCAGGTCTGGTCACGCATACCCTTGACGACATCGTTCTTCGGGTTGCCGTTGGCGAAGCGGTCGGGCATGAGCAGGTAGAGCACGTCGGCGTTGGAGAAGCCTTTGTGATCCTCGCCGCGCATGGCACGGTTCTTGAGCGTGTAGCGCACCTTTTTGCCGTCGAAGTTCAGCGTCATCCGTCCGGCTTTGGCACCTTGCAGGTTCAGGTAAACAAGCAGATAGTTGGGTGAGTCGAGACGGACGATGGAGTCCACCCTCACGCCGGCGTAGTCAGTGGTGACTTGCTTGACATTTTTTACATCTTTACCATAGACCATGAGCTGTAGGCTCGGGTCTTTCATCCCCACATACCAGTCGGTGGGGTCAATGCGGCTGATGGTGGTGGCGGCACTGGCCGTGGCCATCATCAGCCCCAGTCCTAAAGTCATGAGCGTTTTCTTCATATCTTCTATTATATTTATTTTACCATAATCATCGCACTCTGTCCGCTTACCTTTATGTCACCTCCAGGTAGGATAGTGAGTCCGGTCTCGTCGATTTGTCCGTTTTGGCAGACCACACGGTATGTGCCTTCTGGCAACGTGATGGTGCGGGTTTCACGGTTGCCATTGAAGATGACATAGATGTTGCTCCAACTGTCGATGCCGTCAAGACCCTTCAGGTGGAAGGCTACCAGAGCAGGCTGCGACGGCAGGAACTCCAGATGCTCACGCACTGCGGCGGCTGAGCCGAGACGGAAAGCCGGGTGATGGCGGCGCAGGGCGATAAGCCGGCGATAGTAATCTGTGACACCGGGATAGCGCTGCAGGTTGCCCCAGTCAAGGGCGTTGATGCTGTCGGGCGAGTTGAAACTGTTGTGCACACCCTTCTTGTCGCGCAACAGCTCCTCACCGCTGAGCATGAAGGGTACGCCTTGTGAGGTGAACACAATCGTCTGGGCGAGCTTGTCGAGGGCTTGTAGTTCAGATGACGTGATGTTCGGGATGGAAGCCTTCAGACGGTCGACGAGGCACATGTCATCGTGACAACTGACATAAGCGATCATCTGTGTGGGCTCGGTGGCCCATGGCTCCTTGCTGTAGTTCACCTTGGTATAGTCCACTTGCGGGTGGGCAATCATACCGGTGATGCCTGCCTTGATGCTCTCCTCGCTCCCCGGCAGTCCAGCTAAGAACGCGGGTTTATGGTCGTCGCTGAACGGTCCGCGTACAGCATCGCGCAAATCATCGCAGAAGGCGGCGATACCTGGCATTTGCTTTATGTTGGCTTTCATGGCCAGCCGATCGTTGGGAAGGGCGCAGCTGCCGGCGCTCCAACCCTCACCATAGATGAAGATATTCGGGTCGAGGGCTGTGAGCTCCTGTCGGATAGCGTTCATCGTCGGGATGTCGTGCACGCCCATGAGGTCGAAGCGGAAGCCGTCGATGTGGTATTCTGTGGCCCAGTATTTCACGCTTTCGAGCATGAATTCGCGCATGAGCGGTTTCTCTGAGGCGGTCTCGTTGCCGCAGCCCGAGCCGTTGCTGGGCTTGTCGTCCTTGGTGAAGCGGTAGTAGTAGTCGGGATAGGTACGCTGAAAGTTGCTGTTGTCGAGGTCGAAGGTATGGTTATAGACCACGTCGAGGATGACACGGATGCCAGCTTTGTGAAGTGCCTGCACCATCTCCTTGAACTCACGGATGCGTGTGGCGGGGGTATAGGGGTCAGTGGAGTAGCTGCCCTCCGGCACGTTGTAGTTCAGTGGGTCGTAGCCCCAATTGTACTGTGGTTTGTCGAGTTTGGTCTCGTCGACAGAGGCGAAGTCAAACGACGGCAGAATATGCACGGCGTTGACGCCGAGGCTCTTGAGATAGTCCACCGCCCAAGGCTCTGACAGTGCCAGAAACTTACCCGGATGGTCGGCGTGGCTGGCGATGGAGAAGTCGCGGTGGTGCATCTCGTAGATGACGAGGTCGGCAGGGGAATGGGTGGTGAGCCTATGGTCATCAGCCCAGCCTTCCGGGTCGGTCTGACGCAGGTCTATGATAGCACCGCGCTGTCCGTTGACACCGACGGCCTTGGCGAATACGCCCGGTGTGTCACCGCGTCCGATGTTAAAGCTATAGAACTGTCCCTTGAGGTCGCCCTTGACGGTGGCTTTCCAACGGTTTTTGCCGTCGGCACGCATCTTCACCGTACGCAGAGGCTGACCGCCGTCGCCGTCGCTCCACAACGAGAGGGTAGGTAGCTTGGGGCTATTGAGATAAAAAACAGTCTGCTTGGGACTGTAGGACATCTCGCGAAAGACATCCTGCGCCCAAGCAGACATATTTGTTGCCAACATAGCGATGACAGATATTGATAGTTGTCTGATGTTCATGGTTTGTTGCTAAAGGTGATTTAGGGGTGTAGAGAAAGTGAGGAGTGTAGGGGAAGGTATAGAACTCCTCCGATCCGCTTTTCCTCTTCCTTTTGGGGGGTTAGTGGGCGGGCTTTATGCTGACAGCGAATCCTCCGCCGGGTGCCTCGGTGAACTTCAGGGTGTCACCCTTCTTCACTGTGCGTTTGGTGATGACATATGCCTTTGGGTTCTTGTCGTAGCTGGCGTTCTTGGCATCGGCATAGATCGTAGCCTCGTACTTGCGGCCCTTGTCGAGGAAGTCGAGTTTCACAGTGCTTTGATGTCCATGTTCGTCGCACTTGCCGGCGAGGAACCAGTTGTCGCTGCCCTTTGCCTTGCGTGCTACGGTGATGTAGCGGGCAGGTTCAGCCTCGATATACTTACTGTCGGACCAGTCGACGGCAACATCCTTGATAAACTGGAAGGCATCGTTGTACTTGGCATAGTTCTCGGGTAGGTCGGCAGCCATCTGTAGTGGTCCCCACATGACGAGATAGAGAGCGAGCTGCCCCACAAGTGTGGTGCGTACATAGCTTGGGTTGTCGCTCCATGTCTTCAGTTGAGTCTCGAGGATACCCGGTGTATAGTCCATCGGACCGCCCTGCAGACGGGTGAAGGGCAGGATGACAGTATGGTTGGGATAGCTGCCGCCGAAAGCCTCGTACTCTGTACCGCGTGCACTCTCGTTGCCGACGAGGTTAGGCCATGTACGGGCGATGCCGGTAGGACGTGTGGCCTCATGAGCATTGACCATGATATGGTGTTTGGCAGCCTCCTTGACGCAGTAGAGATAGTGATTGTTCATCGGTTGCGAGAAGTGATGGTCCCCGCGTGGGATGATGTCGCCCACATAACCACTTTTCACGGCATCGTAGCCATATTTGTTCATTAAGTTGTAGGCAGCCTCCAAATGACGCTCGTAGTTGACCACGCTCGAAGAAGTCTCGTTGTGCATCATCAGTTTCACGCCCTTGGAGTGGGCATAGTCGTTGAGTGCCTTGATGTCGAAGTCGGGATAAGGCGTGACGAAGTCGAAGACATAGTCCTTCCAATGGTTGGCCCAGTCTTCCCAACCTACGTTCCATCCCTCGACGAGTACCTCGGAGAGACCGTTGGCAGCGGCGAAGTCGATATACTTGCGCACCTCGGTGTTGTTGGCACCGTGGCGTCCGTTGGGCTTCACTTTACTCCAGTCGATGCTGTCGAGCTTGATGGACGGATACTCATCGGTGTAGTTCCATGAGTTGCGGCCGACGATCATCTCCCACCACACACCACAGTACTTCGTAGGATGTATCCAGGAAGTATCCTCTATCTTGCACGGCTCGTTGAGATTGTAAATGAGGTTGTTGGCCTCAGAGAGCATGTCGCGAGCATCGTCGCTTACGGCCACGGTGCGCCAAGGCGTATTGCAGGGAGTTTGCATATAGCCTTTCATACCGGTGGCATCGGGAGTGAGCCACGACTCGAAAACCATGTTCTTGTCATCGAGGTTGAGATGCATGGTGGCATAGTCGACGCAGGCAGCCTCATGGATGTTGATATACAGTCCGTCCTTGGTCTTCATCTGTAAGGCGGTCTGCACGCCTGTGGGCGAGAAGACAGCAACCGACGAGTTGTTCCAGTTCACGGCGTCATGGAAACGGGCGCGTATCTCAGAGAGCTTGCTCTCCTGCGTTTCTTGTTCCTGAGTGTCATAGTCGCCGGGAAGCCACCATGCGGTGTGATCACCAGCCATAGCAAACTGAGTGTGTTCGTCCTTGATGACAAAATACACCAGAGAGTCCTGCTGTGGGAACTCATAGCGCAGACCCATACCTATATTATATACACGGAATCGGATGGTCATCTTGCGCTTGGTAGCGGGTTGCGTGAGGTTCACGGCCATCTCGTTGTAGTGGTTTCGGATCTTGGCATATTGTCCCCAGACGGGAGTCCAAGTCTCGTCGAAAGTTGACTTTGTGCTGCCGGTTTCTGTAAAGCCGTCCATGAGACTGGTCTCGTGCAAGCCCTTGCTGGCGTGCTTGTCTTTAGCAAGTTCAAGTCCGAGGTGTGAAGGCTTGACGACAGCCTTGTTTTTATAGGTCATCTCGTAGGTGGGTACGCCATTGCCGGTGAGCGAGAAGGTGAGGCTGACGTTGCCGTCGGGCGACTTCACCGTCTGTGCCAAAGCTGCCAAGGGCATGAGCAGTGCCAAAGAGATGATGCTTGCTATCTTGTTCATATCGCTTGATTTAATATTAGCATTTGGTTGAGGGCTATAGCTTCTGTAGACCCTATAGCCCCAATAGTTTCTATAGTCTCCTATTTCCGCGTTAGCCTTCCCCTCCCCTGGGAGGGGTTAGGGGTGGGCTTTCCTTATCTTTCTCCGAAGGTGTTGGTGCGCCCGCTCTGGTTGACCAGCTCCTTGACGTTAGCCATGAAGCTGTTGTTGGCCATGAGATCCTCGATGTTGAGGTGCATGCGGTAGCGCCAGTAGTGCTTTGGGTTGGCGGGAATATTGATGCGCTCGGCATTGGCATCGGGCAAACGCAGCTTGTCGTCGATGGCGAGCCAGTCCTGGATGCTCAGGATGCAGAGCATAGAAGGAGAGGTGAGCTGACGCGAGACAATGTCGCGAGCGAGCCAGCCTGGCAGAGGATGCGGAGCAGCCCCACCACGGTAGAGCATGCTGTTGTAGTAGTCCTGTGTGCGCTCGTAGTTCTCGTCCCACCACTGTCGCAGTGTCGGCATGTCGTGAGAGGAGAACGTGCAGACCGAGCGATAAGGATTGCGTGAGAGATGGCCGAAGCGTACGTGTGGGTCCTTCGGCATGGACTGGATCTCCAGTGAGAGGATGCGCAACTCGTTGATGACCCATGGCACACAGTCGGGAACCATGCCAAGGTCTTCAGCGCAGACGAGCATACGTGTGGCCTCGACCAGTCGCGGCAACTTCTTCATGGCCTCGCGATACCAGAACTGGTTGTTGCGGCGATAGAAGTAGTCGTTGTACAGGCGGTTGAAAGCACCCTTGTCGTTGTCGTAGAGGCTTTCGTAGATGAAGCTGAACTGTGCGGACACGCGCGGATGGAACTTCGAGGCATCCTTGGTGTCGCGTACAAAGAGTACATCGCTGATCATGGCATAGAGACCATCGCGGATGTTGAGCTCGTCCTGGTCCGTGACACCGGCAAAGACTTTCTCTACCTTACGCTGAGTGTCGTACTCCGGTTTCATCTTGTAGCGTTCGCCGTCGAGGCGGTCGAGATATTTCGCTTTCACATCGTCGGCCTTGTCGTGGAACATACGCTCCAGTGTCCAGTCGGTGATAAACGGTGTGGTGAATCTCTCTTCCTGGAAGTTGAGGCCGTAGCCGCGGATCTCGTCGGCTGTCATGCCGAGTGCCGGTGCGAACTGACCGAGCAGTCCATGTACGGAGTTGATAGGTATCTCCCAGATGCGGAAGAAGCCGAGCACGTGGTCGATACGGTAAGCATCGAAGAACTTCGCCATGTTTTGGAAACGGCGTACCCACCACTGGCAACAGTCTTTGAGCATCTCGTCCCAGTTGTAGGTTGGGAAGCCCCAGTTCTGACCGTTGACAGAGAAGTCATCGGGTGGCGCGCCGGCTTGTCCGTTGAGGTTGAAGTAGCGTGGCTCCATCCACACGTCGCAGCCATAGCGGTTCACGCCGATAGGGATGTCGCCCTTGAGGATGACGTGATGCTGGCGTGCGTAGGCATGAGCCTCGTCGAGCTGAGTATTGAGGATAAACTGAACGAAATACCAGAACTCCACTTCTTTATATAGCTTGCTGCGGCTGTTGGAGAGTTCTTTTCTGTCGGCCTCGTCCCATGTGTTATGGTCGGGCCACTGTGAGAAGTCGGCCGTGCCATACTTGTCGCGCAGCGTAGCATACTGTGCGTAGGGCACGAGCCACTGCTCGGTCTCGTGGAAGAACTCGTGATATTTCTTAGAGCTCATCATCTGCTTGCCCTCCTGAGCGAAGAGCAGATGGAGATATTCGAGTTTGGCGTTGTTGACACGTTCATAGTCGATCTGCTTCAGACCATTGAGCTCAACGCGCAGTTTCTCGAAGCGGTCGCGCTCCTTGGCGTCCTTCAGCTGTGGCAGTTGTGTGAGGTCGACATACATCGGATGCAAAGCAAACACGCTGATGCAACTATAAGGATAGGAGTCGGTCCACGTGTGAGTGATCGTGGTGTCGTTGATCGGCAGGATCTGCAGCACACGCTGGCCGGTCGTGTCGATATAGTCGATCATCTTCTTCAGGTCACCGAAGTCTCCTACGCCGAAGCTTGTCTTGGAGCGCAAGGAGAACACAGGCACGAGCGTGCCGGCGATCTTGGTGTTGTAGATGGGCATATAAGCCTCGTCAAGATCATAGACCACGACCTCACCGTCTTTCAACTCCGGCAAGTCGATGGTGCGGTTGTTACTGCACTCCCACAGTGGCGTGACGTCTTTCTTGCTGTCGAGAGCGGCGAACTTAAACTCCATCTCGCCCTCGGGGAAGTCGTCGGCATTGAGGTCCACGACCCACTCGTTGATGTTGTGCTCGGTCATCTCCACGGCTTTTGTGGAGTCCCAAGCTCCTAAGGCGGGGTTGCTGCCGATGATAGCAAGACGCTCAGAGGAGCGCAGCTGGGGAGCACGCACGATCAGTCGTACGGTTTTGCTGAATGATGAAGAGGGAAGCTCATGCAGTGTATGAGGACAGAGGCAGTCCGTGAAAGCTGAACTGTAGAGATAAGCGTCCTCAGGGATGTCGGACCAATGGTCATACATCGTGTAGCTCTTGCCTTTTGAGGCGTTGAGCTCCAGCTTGTGATGTACGGTGGTCCACTCATGACGGTGCTCACTGCCGATGGCGTCTACACTGTAATAGTATTCCAACACTTGGTTGGTATCGGGGATGGTCAGCTGGCATGTCCATCGTGCACCGTCGGTGGTGCCCAGATGGTATTGCGCAACAGCTCCATCTTTCATAATGTTCAAGACCAGTTCTTCTCCGAAAACCGTCTTGTAGTCTATGCTAAATATTAAGTTCATCGAGCTTTAGGTTTTTTATAATTTCACGTTCAAAATTACGAAAAAATAGATGGTTGAATGTCATGGACTTGCACAAACAGCAGAAAAGATTGTGCAAACGATTGTAATGCTTTGCTTGGATCTTGAAAGTTTCAGCTTGTCCTCATACTTTATCGTGTCGTCAGATGATTTAGCTTGTCAGCGCAAAAGTTAAACACAGTGAGAGTATGAGAGGGCAGGAGGATTATTTGTTGAAGAGTTGTATGCAGAGGCTGAGGCTTTGTCCGTCTGTGGTCACTGCGTAACGATTGTGCTCTCCCGTGATTCTCTCGCCGAGCCAATAGCCCACGAGCGTACTGCCCACACCGATGGCGGCTCCTGCTGTGACATCCTGCCAGGCATGGCGGTTGCGTGCCATGCGGTCGACAGCCACTCCTGTTGCCACGGCATAGCCTGCCACGCTGATCCAGGGGGAGACGTGACGGTATTCCTTGTCGAGGATGACGGCACCGGTGAAGGCCAATGCAGTATGTCCGCTGGGAAAGGAGTGGTTGTCGGTCCAGTCGGGTCTCCGCTCATGGATACTGTGTTTGAGTGCCCACGTGGTGCCAGCAGAAAAGGCGTAGGAGACAACGGTGTTGACAGCCAGTTGCTTCCATCCGCTTTTACTCTCTACGCCACATGTCTTGAGTGCATACACCGTGGCGACGGGCACGAAACGCAGTACGTCGTCGGGACCGTCACCGTGGTAGGCTCGCTGTGCCCATGTGGGCAAAGCGAGCAGTAGGGAAAGAGGTATGCTCCAAAGTCTTTTCATAGAGAGAATGACACTAAAAGTAATAGCTGTTATCGTTTTTTTAGAATCTATTTTTCTTTGATGGCGCTCACGCTCAGCGCGCCGAGCACGAGGGCAATGCCGGCCACGATCATCATGTGGCTCTGTACGCTGCCAACAAGTGCTAACAGTGTGCCACCGATGGCGGCAGCGACGATCTGCGGGATGCAGATAGTGCCGTTGAAGAGTCCCAGATAGGCGCCCATGTGGCCGTAGCCCTGCAGGGCATTGGTGACAAAGGTGAACGGCATGGCAAGCATGGCGGCCCAAGCACAACCGATGAGCAGGAAGGGCACGAACAGCAGATATTGGTCATGGATGAACGCACAGGAGGCGAAGCCGATGCCACCTAAGAGCAGACTCACGGCATAGGCAACCTTGCGGTTGGTGAACTTCGGCAGGATAGGGGCCCAGATGACGGAGCCGATGGCCTGTACGGCAAAGAGGATGCCTACCCAGTTGCCGGCAGCCTGGTAGCCCTCACTGGTCACGTCGGTGGTGTTCCAACAGTTGGCGGCTACGGTGCCGTTGGTGTATGTCCACATATACATAAATGCAAACCAGCAGAAGAATTGCACAAGGCCTACCTTCCAGAAGGTGGAGGGGGCGTTCTTCAACAATGTCAACCAGTTGCCGCTGCCTTTCTCTTCTTCCTTGACGGCTTCCTTCACGCCGTTATATGCTTCGTATTCCTTTGGATTCCATTCCTTTACCTTAGCAACGGTGTAGATGACGCAAAGGATGAGGATGGCAGCTCCGACATAGAAACTGTAGATGACCGAGTCGGGGACGACACCCTTGGGTGCGGTGTTGGCAATGCCTAAGAGTGCAAAGACAAACGGGAAGACATAGCCCACCAGCGAACCGGCGTTGCACAGAAAACTCTGAATAGAGTAGGCCGCAGCCTTCTGCTTCTCGTTGACCATGTCGCCAACGAGCATCTTAAACGGTTGCATGGCCATATTAATAGAGGTGTCGAGAAACATCAGTGCAATCAGGCCAAAGGTCATGGCTGTGGACACGGTCATGCCAAACGAACCGGAGTTCGGCAGCAGACACATCACCAGTACGGCAATGGCGGCACCGATGAACAGATAGGGGATGCGGCGACCGAAACGACACCATGTCTTGTCGGAACAGGTGCCTACAATGGGTTGCACGATGATACCCATCAACGGGGGCAGTATCCAGAAATAGCTCAGACTGTGAGGATCCGCACCTAAGGTGGCAAAGATTCTGCTGATGTTGGCACTCTGCAGTGCGTAGGCGATCTGTACGCCGAAGAACCCAAAGCTCAGGTTCCACAGTCCCCAGAAAGATAGATTTGGTTTTTCTTTCATATCGTGATTCTTTTAGTTGTTCGGTGGTATGATCTTTATTGTATCTATAGCATCTATGGTTTCTATAGCTTCTATAGTGTCTGTCGTTTATCTCGTTGTGCCGCGGATGATCAGTCTCGTACGTACGACACGCTTGATGACTTTGTCCATGGGTATCTCTCCTTCTACTTTGCTGATGAGAATGTCGGCGGCCTCCTCGCCGACGAGTACGCCACGCTGCTCCACAGTGGTGAGCATCGGGTCGCAGGCCACGGCGCGCTGTCCGTTGGTGAAACCACAGACCGAGATATCCTGCGGCACACGGAAGCCCATGCGCTTGGCGGTATACAGAATGCCAATGGCGGTGTCGTCGTTCACGGCAAAGAAGGCATCGGGCTTCTCATCCTGCGAGAGCAATTCAGGGGTGATGGCCTCGGCGTCGGCACGGTTGTCGCAGATGCGAAACATCTTCTTGTCGGGCTCCAGACCGTAGCGCAGCAGGGCATCGCGGTAACCGTTGTAGCGGTTCTTAGAGATCTCCAGTGTCATCGGCGACATGTAGCAGGCGATATGGCGGCAACCGGTCTCGATGAGATGGCTCACGGCGTTGAACGCTCCTTGATAGTCATCGACGACGACGCGGCTACAGTCCACACCGGTGCAGATGCGGTCATAGAACACCAGGGGGACGCCGTTGTTGATGAGCTTCTTGAAATGGTCGTAGTTCATCGTGTCCTTGGCCTGGCTGACGATGATGCCACAGACCTTGTTCTGATAAAACTTATCACAGAGGAGTGTCTCGCGGTCGTACTGCTCGGCACTTTGTCCTACCATGATGGTATATCCACGTGACATGGCTTCCTGCTCGATGCCGCTGAGGATGGAAGAAAAATAGAAGTGCTCGAACTGAGGTACGATGACACCGATGATTTTCACAGGCTTTGTGCGACTGTTGCGCAGGTTCTCTGCAATCACGTTGGGGATATAGTTGTGCTCGCGCGCGTATTGCTGGATACGCTCGCGCTGCTCATCGCTGATGCGGGGACTGTTTTTCATTGCCCTTGACACAGTGGCCACCGACACGCCAAGAGCTTTGGCGATGTCCTTCATGGTGATAGGTGCTGGTTGTTCCATTGTCAAATTTAGGTTGTATGGCAGACTTGCCGCAAAGTTTTTGCATGACCGTGGCGGGCGTGCAAACCGTCTGCGCCTTGTATTTGCTCTGTATATAACGCTTTTCTTGCTTTTACACACGCTACATGTGCCTGCTGTGCAAAAGTAGCAAAAAAAGCGAGAGCCCTCCTATATGTGCTATGATTATTTAAGTATTATTTACGCAAACGATTGCACACGCAGCGTGCGGCTTGCTAATCGGCGACGGTCTGCACTGTTTCGTACAAGGGGAAGTTCTGTTCTGCCCAGCGGCTTGCTCTGTTCTGCTCAGCGGCTTGCTCTGTTCTGTACGATGCTGCTCAGCAGCATCAAACTGAACCCAGCGCACCCTTGCCTTGCCTTTTCCTGCCTTCCTTGCCTTTTCCTGCCTTCCTTGCCTTTTCCTGCCTTCTTCGCCTTTCCTTGCTTCCCTATTCTTCCTTTCTTCTTCCCTTTTCTCCTTCCCTTTTCCTTTTTTTCTCTTTTCTCTTAAAAGTTTTTGCCCACTTTTGTTGTTGCCTATTTTTTTTTGCCTTATCTTTGCAAAAACCGAAGAAACAATGCTTGCCTATGGACGAAGAGACGCTAAAGCAAAAGCTGATGTACGCAGGACCAAAGATCGCCTCCATGAATCGGCGCTTGGAAAGCCATGACTACCAGGCGCGCCAGATCTATCTGATCACGATGTGTGTGGAGAGACGTCGGCCGCTCTTCGGTGAGGTGGTTGGCGACGTGCGACAACCTTTGGGTGCTCCCGATGCTCCACGTCTGTCGCCCAGTGCTCTCGGCGAGGCCATTATCGAGAACTGGCAAGGGATGCTGGCACGGATACCGGAGATGAAAGGCATCGTCTTTCAACTCATGCCCGACCATTTCCACGGCATTCTCTTTGTCACAGAGCGACTTTCCCGCTCTTTGGGTAAGATTCTCAACGGCTTCAAGGTAGGTTGCCGACATGATTACCTTGCACTTTGTCCAAAAGAGTATGTTGCCGACAAACTGCGTCAGCACCAAGATGAAAATCGTCAGGACCGCCGTCATGGTATCCTCTATGAAGCCAACTATAATGATAAGGTTCTTCTCAGAGAAGGACAACTCAATGCTTGGATTCGGTACGTTATGGACAATCCCCGTCGGCTTCTTGTCAAGCGCGAGCACCCAGAGTTCTTTCGTGTCCAGCGATCGTTGGAATGGAAGGGCATGACGTTCTCAGCCTTGGGCAACCGTTTTCTCCTCCGCAACCCGTTTCACATCCAGATACAGTGCTCACGAAGTCTCACTGAGCAACAGATAGAGGCAGAGAAGGCAAAGGCGCTGGCTCTTTGCCGCCAGGGGGCTATCCTTGTCTCGCCTTCGATCTCACCGGGCGAGCGAGCCATCATGCGGGTCGCCTTCGACGCGGGCTTTCCGGAGATCATCCTCAAGGACAACGGCTTTGTGCCTTTGACAAAGCCGTCGGGCAAAAGCTTTGATGCCTGCGCACGTGGTCAGCTTCTCTTCCTCGGACCCACCTTTCACAGCAATGAGCGCAAAACCATCAGCCGCTCCGAGTGCCTCGGCCTCAACGAGATAGCCCGCCGGCTGTGCGAGTGACAGACGCTCCGTCCTGTAAGATGCAGCTCAGCAGCGTCCTATTGAACCCTGCATACCGCTGCTTACAAAAAAAGGCAGCCCCGCAACGGAGCTGCCCTCTTTTTTTAGATGTTAGCGGATATATTATTTAAAATATGCGCTTATGTGATGAAGCCAAATGATTACTTGATGTCACCAGTCTCTGTGCTAAAGTTCAGATAGACCTTCTTGCCAGCACCAGAGGTGAAGGATGCACCATCTGAGCCACTGTTGCCACGATACTGAATGGACTTGTTGCCGGCAACGCCGAACTCGGCTTTCCACCAATCAGTCTCAGGAATCTCAACATAAATACGTACGCCCTTGTCATTCTTCAGAGCAGGCGATATAAAGCTATCGTCTCTGGTGGAAGGTGTGAGGAACAAGTCGGCCTTGGTGCGTGTACCCCATCCGTCAGCAGAAGTATCACCCATGAGGTAGACCTTCGGTGTGTAAGCCTTGAAGGTATGCTTAGCACGGTCTACAACAAGGAGATACCATCCTGCCTTGTTGCACTTCACATTGTCCGGTGTAGAGAAGCTGCTGGCCTGGTCTCCGCCATCGCAAGAGGGAGCGAAGTCTCCATCCCAAGCAGCCTTGGGTGAGAATTTAAACAGCTCGTCCTTGTCAAAGTACTTAACGGTCCAGAAGAGGTCCTGGTTACCGTTGACCATGGTCAGCTCCATCCACTTCTTCTTGCCCCAGTCGTATCCGCTGTAGCTACCTGTCATGAACAGCTGCGGGATATCCTCTGCAGTAGCGTAAACCGTCTGGTCGAGGAGGTTGACATGGATGATATAGTACTGCTTTGTTGTGCCGGCGAACTGGATGTTTCCACCTTTACCATTGTCAATAAGCTTGGTGGTAACAGGCTTCTTTTCGTCCACGGTGAGATCGTAGGTATGAGCATCACCACCGAGCACGGTAGGAGCATTCCAGTCACCCTTATGAGCCAGGTCAAGCAGTTTAAACTCGAGATGGTCGCTGGTCAGTTCCTTAGCTGGGACATGAATAGTGAACTCGGGGTTCGAATAGGGATCAGCACCACCAAGTTCATACTTGAACTGTGTATCATTCTGATTCCAACCAAAGCTACCATCAGGCTTGGCTGCACCCTTCACATTTCCGACGAAATAGTAACCTACTTCAGAGAGTACAGGAGCCTTCGGCGTGATGTAGACATTGAGGGTTCCGGCATCAATGTAGGCGTAGTCGTTGCCTGTGACGGCAGAAGCCAAGATTTTGGCTGTGAACGGACGGGCCACAGGCTTCAGACCATAGCTGTCAGAGACAAACTGCTGGATGGTAGCACTGTCGGCATTGCAGTTGTTGCTCAAGTCAATCGTCTTGGAGACTTTCGATTTGGCATCATCACCTGTCGGTGTGAGGACAACACGCACGTTCTTGACACTGTAGGCATAGTCTGCAGGCACCTGGAGCTTAGCCAGTGTGACACTGTCCTTGACAGGCTGTGCATTGTTGAGGTCTACAATACTGCCATCTGCTGAGGTCGGCGAGGCAGTGAAGCCCGGGATGGTGATAGCGTTCTCCTGGGCGTTGGTCTGCGGATCAGCCCAGTCATCGTAGTCGCCCTTACAAGAGCTCATGCCGACCAGGACAAGCGCGGCAGCCATACCAAAGAAATATTTCTTTAATTTCATTGTTGTATTCTTTAATAGTTTATGAGTAGGGGACGTGTCTTCGTCTTTCGGTGAAGCGCGAAGCCTCACGTCCCCAAGCTATTGTTACTTTACGTATGCAGCATCGGTGTCGAAGTTGATGTACAGCTTCTGACCAGGAGCACAGGTGACAGAATAGTCGGCACCTTTGTTTTTAGCCCAACTATCGATGAGATTAACATCACGGTAGTAGATCTTATCCTTGGAAATAGTGAACTCTGTATGCCACCAATCCCATCCTGGGATCTTCATATAAGCGCGGAGCTCACCACCTGCTGTGAATGCAGGAGAAACCCACTCGCCGTCGGCAGTCTCAGGAACAGAGAGTTCCCAACCTGTGGTAGGATCGCTCCAGTCGCCACCAGCTGCGGCACCAATGATGTATGCCTTCGGAGCCTCAGTGCGGAAGGTATAGACCATCTTGTTGTTGGCTGCGTCGGCATGTGCCTGAACAACAATGATGTACCATCCGGCTTTGGCGAACTGGATACCGCCATCGGCAGCGGCCGTGAGACCAGCGTTGGCGTTGTCTTCCAGCTTGGAGACATTGGAGAAGCCATTGGATGCCGTATTGTCGTCACCGAAGTGAACGGAAGTGTTGGCATCCGCATACATCATGCAGTAGAAGTATTCGGTCTCACCATAGATCAAGCCCATCTGCTTAGCCTCGTTGCCATGATGGATAGAAGCACCGGAGAGGAACATCTGCTTAGGTGTGGCAGCGACGTAGCTGACCTGTGTGCGTGGCAACTCGATGACATTGGAGTTGATGTAAGTGTTATCCGTGAAGTCAACGTGAGCGCGCAGACGGATGTAGACCGGGATGTTCTGACCCGTGGGGTCGGCACCATTATTAGCATTCTGGTATAGCTTCACGACGGCATTGTTGAGCTCGACACCGTCAACGTTCATGTTGGCAGAGGTATAAGAGGCTGCAAGGGTCTTATATTCGACACCCTTGCCTGCTTCGGTGTTCTGCTTGAAGTTGGGATCGATAGACACCTGCACCTGGTAGATAACAGGTGCTGTGTAACCATAGTCAGGCTGGCTGCAGGTGAGGTTCAGCGTGGAACCCTTTGCCAGGTCGTATGTGCTCTCACCTTGTGCGATGGCAGGCGTGTTAAGATGGAATGTAGTAGCGTCCTGCAATGTCGGGTTGCTGTCTCTATCCTCAGAGCATGCTGTCATCATGGGGATGGCCACAAGCGTCAGCAACGGGAGCACCAAACTTTTTATGATGTTTTTCATTGTTTCTGTTTTAAATTGACTTTTTAGGAAGGTCCCTGGGAAAAGTCCCAGGAACCAGACACCTTATTTATTAATAACCGGGGTTCTGATGATCCTTGAGGTTAGGATTGCCCTGGATCTCGGTAGCCGGGAAAGGATAGGCATTGAAGTGCTTGTCAACAATCTGTCCGTTGGCAACGCCACCCTTCCAGTCCCAGACATACATGTTACCGTTCAAGCCACGGCTGTTGCCAGCGAAGACATCGAAGCGGACAAGGTCGGAACGACGGCGGCCCTCAGCATAGAACTCACGGCACCACTCGTCGCAGATAGTCTCCAAGGAGAGGTCTGACTCTTGGAGCTTTTTTGCACCGGCGCGGTCGCGGAGCTGGTTGATATATCCCAGGGCGGCACCCTTGTCGCCTAAGCGGAAGTTAGCCTCGGCCTCAATCATCAGCACCTCAGCATAGCGGAACAGAGGCACGTCGACATCTACACGCTCAGTACCAGGGTTGTGGACAGCCTTGCCATCAGAACGGTGGTTGTCCCACTTCACGATGGAGAGACCATCGGTGAAAGTAGAAATCTTCTCCGTTCTGCGTTTTCTCAAACCGCCACCGCGACCACCATAGAAAAGGGCACGGTCGTCACCGGCCTTTTCTACAATCTGCTTGGTGGAAGAGCCATCCTGCTCGTCAAGAGTCTTAATCTCTGCCTCTGTGGCTCCATCAGGAGCAGCTTCGGTAGAGAGGGGACAGTCGTCGAGTGTCGGGAAGAATTTACGGACAAGGGCAGCGCGCGAGAAGTTGCAAGACCAGCCGTTGGTGGTACCCATATCGGGCATACCTGCCTTACGGAAGGAGTTGACGAGGTACATACCGCAGGAGTTGGTCATGGTGTGGAGACCATCCTGACGAATCGGGAAGATAATCTCCTTCATAGCGTCGTGGTTGACATCATTGTCGGCCATGAAAAGCTGCTGGTAACCACTATAGCCGTTCTTCTCCGTGTTGGAGAGAGAATATTTGCCCACGAGCTGGTCAGCATAGCTCTTAGCCTTCTCCATGGCTTCTTTAGTGGTGATGCTCGGGTCGTAGACGTGGGCATTGAGCCAGAGACGGGCATGGAGCAGGAGAGCAGCGCCCCGGTCTGCACGACCGTAGTTGTCGCCACTGTTGTAAGCACCAATCTCGGCCATCTGCGGTTCAATATCCGTCAGCTCCGCATCCAGCCACTTTACCATCTCAGCACCCGTCTTGTACTCGGGGTAAGTCGACAGGTCGTAAATGGTCTTGAACGGGCAGTTATGGAAGAGGTCGAGGAGATACCAGTAGTGGAGGGCGCGGAGGAAACGAACCTCAGCACGGACACCCTGGTGAGCCTTGTCGTCGGGCACGTCAGAGAGGAAGAAGTTGTACTGCGTGATGTCATACATCAAGCGCTTGTAGGCCCACTGTACACGACCTGTGGAAGAGTTCCAGCTGATAGTCGTAACCTCGGGGATACCGGCATCGTTCTGCCATGCCCACAGCAGCTCGTCGGTGCCGAGCTCCTCCAGATTGAAAGTAGCGCGGTAGAAGCCTGTCTCACCGGCGTCCATATTGGTCATATCACCGTTGTCATCAGGGCCTTTCTGACCCGACAGACCGAGCATGCCATACATCTTACCTAACAAGCCCTGCTCATTGGAAGTGGCTGTTGACTGCGGGTCGATAGGCGAGATATTGAGCTCGTCGGAGCACCCGGTGGTCAGACCGAGTGTGAGCGCCGCAGCAGCTATTGATTTAATCAGTATATGTTTCATTTTGAGTATTCTTATTTTCCGTTAATGTTAGAAATTCAAGCTCATACCGACCTGCAGGCTCCATGGACGCGGATACGGGTCCTTGTCAACGCCGCTTGGAACTTCAGGATCAAGACCGTCATACTTTGTGATGATGAACGGGTTCTGGCAAGTGGCATACACACGGCCGCTGGCCTCGCCACCCCAGAGGTGAGAGAAGCTGTAACCAAGCGTGATGCTCTGGCACTTCAGGAAGGAAGCATTGCGCACGAAGTAGTCAGAGAGCCAATGCTGTGTCTGCTGACCTGTGACATCGTTGATACCGGACCAACCCAGGGCGACAGCGTCAGGAGTCGTGTTCTGGAAGGCGTTGTTACTGTTCAAGCCTGATGCACTGATGTAAGTGTTGTTGGACAGGTTGTTGTAGTAGACGTAGTTGCCGATAGACGCACGGAAGCTTGTAGAGAAGTCGAGGTTCTTGTAGACAATCTTCGTGGTCAGACCCATGGTGACAGGAGCTGCCGGGCTCTTATAGCAGTAGCGGTCGGCCTCAGAGATGATACCGTCACCGTTGCGGTCAACGAAGACACCCTCCAACGGCTTGCCGTCCTTATCGTAAACCTGCTGGTAGACGAAGAAGGAGTTCATCGGCTCACCCACCTTCTGCACCTGGATACGGGTACCGTTACCACGGGAGATGGTGTTGCTGGCCCAAGCATAGTAGTCCTTGCCACCGCCGGCGAGCTCAGTAATCTCGTTGTGGTTCCAACCGACATTGTAGCTTACATCCCAAGTGAAGTCCTTGGTGACGATAGGCTTGGCATCGACAGAGAACTCAACACCATAGTTCTTCAGAGAACCCATGTTCTTCCAAAGCTCAGCGGCGAAGTTGGTACCGGTAGGAATAATCACGCTCTGCAGCAGGTCCTTGGTCTTACGATAGTAACCATCGACGCTGGCTGTGATGCGGTTGTTGAGGAAACCAAAGTCGAAACCGGCGTTATAGGTTGTCGTCTTCTCCCAAGTGAGGTCGGGGTTGTAAGGCTGTGGACGCAGTGTACTGACATAGCCCTTGTCGCCCTCACCAAACTGGTACATGGCATACTGGTTACTGACGACGTAGAGGGGCATGTAGTAGAAGTCGGAGATGTTACTACCTGTCTCCTGCTGACCGGTGATACCGTAAGAGAGACGGAGTTTGAAGTCATTCCACCAAGGCATGTTCTTGAAGAACTTCTCGGAAGAGATACGCCACATGAAAGCAGCAGATGGGAAGTAGCCCCACTTGTGACCTTTGGCGAAACGGGAAGAACCATCAGCACGGAACGTAGCGGTGAGAGAGTATTTCTCAGCCAAGGTGTAGTTCAAGCGGCCGAAGTAAGAAACGATGGAGTTGTGAGTAGCCCAGGCCTGCTCGTCGCGGAGCGCGGCATTTTGCGCTGTAGGAGTGGAAAGCCTCTTATTATCGGAGCCGTACCAGTCGAGACCCTGGCCTGCATTCCAGCCGCTACGGTGGTAGTGGCTCTGCTCAGCACCACCCATGATATCGAAGTCGTGGATACCCCATACGTGAGCATACTCAGCGTAGGCGTTGCCGGTCATACTGTATTTATAGGTACGTGTGATACCGTCCCAACCATAGTAGTTGTTCTCACGAGAATAGATGGAGTTGTTGCTTGTCTGACGGGCGTTGGTGTACTGTCCGCCGAAGTTGGCGTGTAGGTGCAGGTCTTCGAAGCCGTGAATCTTATAGTCAGCTTCGATATTACCCGATACATCGTTGGTATGTGCCAAGGTCTTTGTCAGGCCGAGGGTGGCGACAGGGTTGCCAGGAGCATTCTGGTTGGTGGTATAAGCCCAGTCCTTATTATTGAACTTAGCGCCCTGTGTGTACTGCCAGTAGCCGCCAGTGTACTGCTGGAAGATAGCGTCGTCGCTGCGTACAGAACGTGTAGGATCCATCTTCAACGCAGATCCCACAACACCACCGTTACCAGTCCAGTTGTCCTTCTCGTAGGTGTACTTGGCCGTGATGTTGAAGGTCAGGTGAGAGTCGAAGAAATGAGGAGAGAGGTTTACACTGCTGTTCCAGCGGTTCATGTCTGACTGCTTGATGATACCCTCATCATACTGGTAGCCACCGCTGATGCGGTAAGGCATGTTCTTCAGACCACCGGAGATAGAGATATTGTGACCGGTAGAGATAGCCGTGCGGAAGATCTCATCCTGCCAGTCGGTGTTGGCAGTGCCGAGCGACTTGAGGATGTCGGCACCGCTGAGCTTAGACATCAGGGCGCGGTATTCGTCGCCGCTGAGTACGTCGTAGCGCTTCTGTGTATGAGAAACGGTCACGTTGGCATTGTAATTGACTTTGGCAGCCTGACCAGCCTGGCCTTTCTTTGTGGTGATGATGATGACACCGTTAGACGCACGTGAACCGTAGATGGCGGTAGCGGAAGCATCCTTCAAGACGGTGAAAGTCTCGATATCGTTCGGGTTGATACCTGCAAGAATATTAGAAGTACCGGTAGCCGTGTTGCCGTCGATGACAAGTCCATCGATGACATAGAGTGGGTCGTTGGAGGCGTTCAGTGACGAGCCGCCACGGATACGGATCTGTGCACCGGCACCAGGAGCACCGCCGGAGGTCTCCACGTCCACACCAGCGACTTTACCGACGAGCATGTCGGAAGCGGAGTTGGTGATACCCTTAGAGAGCTCATCGGGCTTGATAGCTGTGACCGAACCAGTGAGGTCGTCCTTCTTGACACGACCGTAACCGATGATAATCAAATCAAATCTAAAATCTATATGTAAAAGC
>ULVN01051948.1_pt1 | contig 32137 bp, 43 predicted proteins | sample 1959491 | NCBI WGS metagenome assembly ULVN01 (sample SAMEA4835787, study PRJEB28245) | human gut metagenome | biome: gut microbiome; material: fecal sample | place: Denmark | collected 2008 | reverse complement strand
GGCCGCCGGGACGCTTGTTTCTTCTTGCGCCGTCTCTACCGGCTGATTTTTATCCGGGACAGGGATTGCGAGCAAGGCGGCAAAACCGACGACGAAACAGACAATGGAGAGAATGCCAGCCCGCTTTTTTGGCCGCTTGCGCAGCGCGCAGACAGCAAGCCATACTAGACCGGCGATAAGGCCAGCGCAGCAGAGCAGGAAAACAGGTATAGCCATAATAAAAACCTCCCGTGAATCTTGATATAGAGCAGGATCTCGCGCGGCAGGAACGGCGTCACTTACTGCTGCCGGTTGCCTCTTGAGCCTTCTTGAACTTTAGGTAGCTGTAGAACTGTTCGAGCTGGGCACGGGTTTCCGCGTCCTCGCCGGCTATCGCCTCGGATAGCCTATCTGATGTACGCCGGGGCGGGCGCTCGTCATCCGTGGCCCCGACAAGCCAATCAACAGAGACGCCCTCGACGCGGGCAATGCGGGCCAGAGCATCCGTGCTTGGCTCTCCTGCGCCGGACAGCCAGCCGCGCAGCATCCCCAACGTAGCGCCTATGCGTTGAGCGTACAGCTCCCGCGTGAACCGCTCACCAGCCGCATCACAGCGTAGGCGATGGCGGTTGAAAAGAGTTGTGAGCCTCTGCTGAAAGGTTGCAGACGGCACTTTTTTCATATGAACACCTCCTCTACCAATATATCATATATGGACATTTTTTATCAAAAACGGATAAAAAAAACCAAAAAAGGCTAAAAAATCTCTTTACTTTTGCCTACGGTCGCGGTATAATTCACATTGAGGTTAGAAATTAACCGAATACGGTAAAAAGTAACCACATATGGAAAGAAGGGATAGCATGATTTCTGTCAAAGGCGAGATCGCCCGTCGGAACCTCAAGTACAAAGACGTTGCGGCGGCGGCAGGCATCCCGGCGACGACGTTCTACCGCAAACTCGGTAGCAACGCCTTCTCCTTGGCAGAAGCCGGGAGGGTATTCAACGCCATTGGGGTGAAGATGGTACTCGCAAGCGCGGCAGGCGCGAAGAAGTAATTTTTACCTTGAAGCGGCTATTTTTCAGCCACTTCGGTTAGAAAGGAGCTGTTGATGGTTAAAATCGAGCACGGCGGGTGCACAGCACGCGTAACTGTTGAGAACTTATCGAACACGGCGCGGGAAAGCTTCAACAAGCACCTTGCGGCAGAGCTGTACAAGAGCTGGAAGGAGGGCACGAATGACATTCAGAGAGCGGATCCAGCAGAGAAATCTGCGGTATAAGCGGCAGGAGCAGCGCATCAAGAAGGGACTTCTGGTCGCTTTCGTCATCGGAGCGGCGGCTGTCTCTATCGGATTGACGGAGAGTGCGGAGCCGGAATACACGGTGAAAGAATACACGGTGAAGCCGGGGGACACGCTGTGGGGTATCGTAGACAAGTATCAAGAGATCTACGCACCGGACACTTACATACTCGACTACAAAGAGGAGATCATGGAGTGCAATCCCGGATTGCGGGAGCGGCACGGGCAAATAAGCCCCGGGGACGTCATCAAAATCAAAGTCAAGAACGGGAGAGGGTGAGAGCGTTGAAGATTATTCGAGCAGTAAGCCCGTTCGGGTGGAAAGTAATCTTTGGGACAGCAACAGCGGCAGTCCTTGTTTCCATCCTTGCCTCTATTCTTGCATAAGAGGGGAGGAGAAACCATGAACAAAAGGTTCGCAGATCTGGCATTTGCGGCACGAATGAGTGCAGGGCTTACAAAAGAGAGCGCAGCAGAGATACTTGGCGTATCGCCACGCACCCTCAGCTACTACGAGAGCGGCAGGAAGATACCGGATGAAGTTGTTGCAGGGATGGTTCGGGCATACGAAAGCCCGGCCCTCGGCTACCACTTTTTGAGTAGTGAGCTGGGAACCGGGCGTATCCTTCTCCCACACGTCGAATTGGCTGGAGTTTCCTCGTCGGCGTTGCGGCTCAGAGTTGTTATGAATCGAGCAGAGCAATTTGAGAGCGATCTCGAATCCATCTGCTACGACGACAAGATCACAGCAGATGAGCAGCAAGCCTTCTCAGAGTGCTTACAGCATTTGATGGAGCTTGCGGCGGCATGTATTGGAGTATCTTTGATAAAGCAAAAGCCCCAATCCGGAGGCAGCCGGATCGGGGCGAAAAACGAAACCGAAATGAAGTTTCATAGGCATTATACCACGAAAGGAAGAAAAGCGAAATGAAGTTGACAAAAATTTTTGTTGAGCATTTCAAAGGGCTCGACAATCTCAGCATTCAGCCGGACGGCAAGAATATCGTCGTTCGCGGCAAGAATGGCACAGGCAAGACGACGGTAGCGGACGCATACGCTTGGTGCGTGACCGGAAAAGGTTTCAACGGCAAAACAATTGACACGCAGATCAAGAAGCGCGCAGCAGACGGCAGCACGCCGAACGACGGGGGCGTAGAGCATACAGTTGAGGTCGAGTACGAAGTTGACGAGAACCACTACGTCACGCTTCGCCGTGAGTTCAAAGAAAAGTGGGAAAAACACCGCGGGCAAGCGGAAAGTGAGTTTAGAGGCCATACAAGCACCTACGCCGTAGATGGTGTTCCCATGTCGAAGAAAGAGTACGAGCGCAGGGTCACCGATCTGATGAAGGGCGATACGTTCCAGCTCCTTTCTATGCCGCTTCATTTCTGCACGACGACGAAGTGGCAGGACAGGCGCAAGACGCTGGTCAAGATGTGCGGCGATGTGACCGACGAAAGCATCATTGACGGGGACCCAGAGTTGAAGCCTCTCAAAGCCCTTCTCGATGGCAAGAGCATCTCCGACTTACGGAAAGTCTTGCAGAGCAAGCTCAAGAAAACAAACGATGAAACAAAGACAATTCCTGCTCGCATCGACGAATTGAACGGCATGATGCCGGAGGACGCCGGACAGCAGCGGGAAACCATTGAGGCAGAGCTGGACAGCCTGACAAAGCAGCAAGACGAAAAGCGTGCAGAACTTGTACGCATCAAGAACGGCAGGGAGATTGCCGAAAAGCAGAAAGCCTTCGCAGAGATTGAAAGACGGTTGGGCGGCATGAGGGCCGACTACGACGCAGAGCGCAAGCACAAAGAGCGGGAAGCCGCGGAGGCAGAGCATGGCATCCGTAGCGAGATTGAGCGCCTCGGTAGCGACATTGAGCGCGATCAGAAGCGCATCGCACAGTACAAGCAGTTTGCTGCGACGCAGGACAAACTCGCGGCAGATCTTCGGGAAGAGTGGGGAGCCGTGCACGCGCAGGAGTTCTCCGGCGAGATCAGCGATACTTGCCCTTACTGCGGCCAGAAGCTCCCTACTGAAAAGCTGGAAGAAGTCACCGCAAAGGCGGTCGAGGACTTCAATATCAAGAAGGCGCAGCGCTTGAAAGAGATCAACACCAAAGGAAAGCGCATTGTTGAAAAGAAAGCGCAGGATCTCAACGACGCAGCAGAGCTGGAAGAAAAGAATGTAGCCCGACAGGCACGCATCGACGAACTTTCTGCAAAGCTCAATGACAGTGCACCGGCAGAGGCGGTTCCCGACATCGAACAGCAGCCAGAATACATCGACTTGGCCGGTCAGCAGAAAGAACTCAGTGCGGAGATCGACGCGCTGAGAGAGCAGACAGCCCCGCAATGCGAGAAGGTCAACACGGAAATCTCCGCGTTGACGCTCGACATTCAAGCCCGGCAGGAAAAGCTCAGTGCAATCAAGCAGACGGAAAGCATCAAGGCCCGCATCACTGAACTCAAAGAGCGAGAAACGGAGCTTGGGCGGATTTACGCGCAGCTCCAATCGCAGCTTTTCTTGACGGAGGAATTTCTGCGGGCCAAGGTTCGGGCAACCGAGGATAACATCAACAGCCATTTCAAGTACGTTCGCTGGAAGATGTTTGAACAGCGCATCAACGGCGCACTCGAAGAATGTTGCGAGCCGTTGATTGACGGCGTGCCGTTTTCTGACGGTTTGAACAAGGGCAACAAAATGAAAGCCGCGCTCGACATCGTGAATGCACTCAGCAAGTATTACGGCATCTCGCTCCCCGTCATTATTGACGATTGCGAGAGCTACACGAGCCTGCCAGAGATTGACGCGCAGGTAATCAAGCTCATTGCCGACGGGGAGCACGATTCCCTCGACGTTGAGATAGAGGATTGACAGGATCTATACAGGAGGATTTGAAAATGGCAAACGATATTCAGGCAGTAAAGAGCGCCCCGACGGTTGCGCCTTCGATGGGCGTAACGGCAGGGTTCAGCAGCGCAGAAGGCTTCGAACTTTTGCAGCGCATGGCGCACATGTTCAACACCTCGACGCTCGTTCCGCAGGAGTTCCGCGGGCCGGACAAGTTTGGCAACTGCGTTATCGCGCTCAACATGGCGCAGCGCCTTAACGCAGATCCGCTTATGGTCATGCAGAACCTTTACATCGTCTACGGAAACCCGGCATGGAGCAGCAAATTCCTGATTGCGATGTTTAACCAGTGCGGGCGCTATGAAAGCATCCACTATCGCGAGACGGGCAAGAAAGGCACGGATTCACAGGGCGTCGTAGCGTGGGCGAAAGAGAAATCGACCGGCGAGGTCATCGAAGGGCCAGAGGTCACGATCAGCGTAGCGAAAGCCGAGGGCTGGTTCACAAAGAACGGTTCGAAGTGGAAAACGATGCCGGATCAGATGTTGCGCTACCGCGCGGCGGCATGGTTTATTCGCACGACAGCTCCGGAGCTGTCGATGGGCTTGCAGACGCGCGATGAAGCCGAGGACGTCGGCCCTCGCAACATCACGGATGAAGTGGACGCGGCGCGGAAAGAGATTTCTCGCAAAGCGAATGCGGAGGTATTCGTTCCGAAGAAACCTGCTCCGGCAATCCAGCCGGGCGTGAAACTCACGCAGGAAGAAATTGAGGCGCGTACTGTTCCGGCAGAGCCGGTGAAAGAAGCAGCACCGGCAAAGGCAAAGAAAGCCGAACCGGCGCAGGTTCAGGAAGAGCTGGAAGGGCCGGGATTCTGATGCTTGATATAGCGGTTTACGCAAGTGGCAGCAGCGGAAATTGCTATACGGTGAGCGACGGGGAGACCGTAGTCATGCTTGATTGCGGCCTTCCGTTCCGCCGTATCGAGCGGCTGACAGGGTTTCTTCTGCCGGCAGCTGTACTCGTCACGCATGAACACAAAGACCACTCCAAGGCGGCGCAGGATTTTATGCGGCGCGGGGTCGATGTTTACATGACTACTGGGACAGCGGCGGCACTCGGGATTGAAGCGCAGCACCGGCTGCACATTCTTAACCCGATGGAGCAAACGACGGTCGGCAGGATCACGGTCAGCGCATTTCCGACGCAGCACGACGCAAGAGAGCCTTGCGGCTTTCTCCTCGACGACGGGGACGACCGCGTACTATACGCGACAGACACCTACTACATCAAGTACCAATTTCCCGGCGTCACGAAAATGCTCATTGAAGCAAACCATAGTTACAAGATCTTGGAGGAGAATGTGACGGCGCACATTCTCAACAAGGCGTTGGCAGAGCGGCTTATCAAGAGCCATTTCAGCATTGAGAATGTCCTCTCGTTTTTGAAGGCGAACGACTTGTCGAAAGTCAAAGAGATCTGGCTCATACACTTGTCGGACAGCAACGCAGACGCAGGAAAATTCGCGCGTATGGTTGAAGCGGCGACCGGGAAGCCGGTTTATATCGGAGGTAGATAGAATGGCAGAACAGAGCTACGAAATCAAGAAAATCAAAATCATCGAGAGTTTGGACAAGATCCAGATCGAGTGCACGAACACGCGTGATACAGGAAAAGACGATCTCAAAGGCATCTTTTCTGAAAAGGCCGCACCGGAATTTTACGACGCAATGAAATCACTGACCGGCTCGGTCGCAAACATCATCGAGGCCCCAGAGCTGGCGCAGCGACTCAAGCCGTTTGCCGTCACGTTCCACTACAGCAAGGATGGGCGCATGGGGGCAATCATTACCGCAAAGCTTGAGCTGCCACAGGCGCAGACAGAGACCGTCATCAATACGCCGATGCGGAAATGCGCGCCGGACGATAACGCGGTCGGGACGTTCTTCACGCCGACGACCGAAAAGCGGCTTTGGGCACTGGAAGCAGAGGCTCGCAAGTATCTTTGCGGCAAGCGCGCGCAGACAAACCTTTTCGACGACGACGCAGCCGGACAGGCCAACGATGACGCAGATCAAATTTCAGGCGGCGCGCATGTGATTCCGTTCGGCGGCGCAGCGCGGGAAGCGTAACCATGTGGGCCGGACTTATGCGGGGGGGGTGATGTAAATGGCGAGGCCACAAAAGAAGGGGCTCGAATATTTCCCGCTTGACGTTGACATCGACAGTGATGAAAAAGTTGACTACGTTCTCGCCCGACACGGGTTCGAAGCGTTTGGGATTCTGGTCAAAATCCTGATGGAGATCTACCGGCAGGGCTACTACATGATGTGGACAGAGCGTCAACAATATCTCCTCTCAAAAAGAGTTAATGTAGACGTTATGTATGCAAAAACTGTAGTTTCCGCATACATAAACGAGGGTTTTTTCAGTAGAAACCTTTACGAAAAATACGAGATTTTGACAAGCCATGGCATCCAAACCCGCTATTTACAAGCGGTTGGGCGCAGGTCAGTTGTTCAAATCGCAGAGGAATTTTCCTTACTTGACCCGTCAGAACTGCCGAAAAACGCGAAAATCGTTAAAATCGGGGTTTCTGTATGCGAAAACTATAGTTATTGTCAACATAATGTAGACAATAACGGGGTTTCCAACAGCAATATGTCAGCAGAAACACCACAAAGTAAAGTAAAGAATAATAATGTTGTTGTTGTTACGCGCGCACGCGCGCGCGATATAGAAGAAGGAAATACGTCAGAAGTGTTTACCGCCTTCTCGAACAACATCCACCCGCTTACGGGGGAGATCGAAGCAGATACGCTCGGAGATCTTCTCGACCACTACGGGAAAGAGTGGGTGCTCGAAGCAATAAAAGAGGCAGCGAAGAACCACGGTACCAGCGTGAAGTACATCGAAGCCATCTTACAGGCTTGGGAGCGGAACGGGTTCAAGGCGCCGAAGAAAGGAAGGGGCAACCGAAATGGAAGATACATTCAAGGCAATTCTGGAGCGGATCGCGAAGAACCGGAAGGATTGCGGAAGCTCAAAGAAGACATGGCCTACGCAGACGCCCACACAGTCCATCCGTGGGACGTACAACCTGACAGAGGAGGAGATGGAGAGGAACCGGGCAAAGATTCTGGAGGCAGAGGCAGAACAGGCGCGATGTGAGGGGTGCGACGGTACACATTGCAAGCAGTCTACACGAGGCGCCTACACGATCATTACGCCGATGAACGGGAAATTCTACTCTGCGCTCAAGTTGTGCAAGTACGAGAAGGCCCGGCAGCAGCAGCGCGCCCTCGACAGGCTTTTTCAGTCGGCGAGGGTTCCGGCAGCATACGCGGCAGAGACGTTCAACTCGTACCGCTTGACAAGCGACAATCAAAACGCCGCGGCGGCGGCTCGATGGGCAATGCAAGAGGGCAACCGGCGTGGGCTTTTCATCTACGGCCCGCGGGGAACGGGGAAAACCATGCTCGTAGCGATTATTGCGAATGAAAAAGCAAGGAAAGGCCAGCCGGTTCTATTCTCGTCCGTGCCGGATCTTCTCGAAGACATCCGGCGCAGCTTCGGGCTGAATAGCACAGCGGAAACCGTCAAGGCTGCGCGGGAAGCCCCGTGCCTTATCCTCGACGACCTAGGTGCCGAGCGCATCACGGAGTGGGTTGGGGAGCAGCTTTTTTGCCTACTCAACTATCGCTACAACGAGAAATTGCAGACGATCATCACGACAAACTACGACATGGGGCAGTTGGCCGAGCGGCTTACGATATACGACAAGTCCGGGAAGGCAGACGACACGCAGGCGCAGCGAATCCTCAGCAGGATCTACGGCATGTGCGAGCGCGTCTACCTCGGCGGTAAAGACTGGAGGCAGGTAGGAAATGCTGGATGAAAAGCCATTTGCATTTGTCGTCTACGGGCAGCCTGCGACAAAGAAGAACAGCGCCGTAATGGTTGCCCGACGGGCGACGATCTTGCCGAGCAAAGCCTACCGGGCATACGAGAAGACTTTCCGTGCGGCAATGCGTGAAATGAAAGGCCGCCTAGGCGATCTCCCACACTACGAAGGGCCGGTACAACTCACCGCGAGATACTACCTCGAAAGCCGGGCACACTACCCCGATCTCTCCGGACTGTTGCAAGCGACGCAGGACATCATAAGCGACGAATACGCGCTGGTTACAGACAAGGCGACGGGGAAGCGCAGGAGACAGCGCAGCAGAAGGTGGATTCTTTCGGACGACAGAATCGTCAAGTCGCTTGACGGCTCGAGAATCGCCGGCATAGACAAAGAGAAGCCGCGCGTGGAAATCTTTATCAAGCCGTTGCCGCTGGATCTCGAAACGGAGACGGATCCCCAGCTCGTGAGACTGGCGAAAGCGCGAATGGCGCAGGAGCTTTTTGAGAGCGAGGGAGGCAGCGATGGATGAGCTAAAGTACAACGCAGAGCACTACCGCGATAAGACAGCCCAGAAGGCCGTTCGGCAGGCAGACTACGAGGCGGACATGGCGCGGCTTAATATGGCGATCAAGGCCGCGCAGCATATTTTCCACGACTATGGATTCAGTGTCGTCGAGAGGATTGTTCTCGAAGACAAGAGGACCGGGAGAATTTACCGATAGGACCTAGAATCGCCCACAAGGCCATCGAAAGTGGTTACGTAGGAGTTTATACCAACGGCAACGTGGAAGGGCCTTGTTGCCCCTCCTGAGGCGAATCAGCGGCATTTTAAGAAAAGAGGTATATGAGAATGACGGCTGGAGAGCTGAAAAAAGTGCTTGACGAGGTTCCAGATGATGCGGAGGTTTTCTATCTCTCGACTGGCCTTGACATCCCGTTTGAGGAAGCATGGTTATATAAGAACGAAAAGACCGGCGAGGTGGAGAGAGTCTTGCTTGGCAACTATTGGTAAGACAGGAGGCAGGAACATGGATTACAAAGAGTGGTTCGACAAGCTGTGCGAGATACACGAGCGCGAGATCGACAAACTTTGCGAGACACACGAGCGCAAGATGAAGCAGGCAGAGCTTAGAGGGTACGCTAGAGGCTTCCGGCAGGGGCTGGAATCGGATGCAGTTCCGAAGCCGTGCAACGGCCCGAAGTACGACGACTGGGAGCTCGGCGATTTTATCATGCAGATCACGCAGGAGTTTTGCGAGATGGTTGACGAATACAAGGCGTTCCGCCGCGGCGATACCGGGGCTATTGACCGCTTCGCGTATGAGTGCACGGACCTCATCACGGCGACTGTGAGCGCAATGGAGCACGCAGGGTACGACATCGACGCGCGGCGACAGTTGCAGCTTAAGGTCAACCAGAGCAACGCGGAGCGGGATGGAGGGAGGAGGTTCAAATGAGCGGAAAATTCCAGCTTTACTTCGCTTTTGTTGACGGGATCCCAATAGGCATCGGGACGCTCACTGCAATCTCGCAGTTTTGCAACATCAGGCGGCGGGATATGAAAAAGCTCGTCCCGCAGAAATGGCGGCACGGCGGCAGACCGTACAGGAAGCCGAAAGCGTATATCAAGAAGTGCGGACACGTTATCGAAATCCGCAAATTCTTGGGCATGAGTACAGAAGAAATGGGGCGCGGCGGAAAATGAAACGCTTTCAAGGAGGGATTATATGCTCAAAGAATTGACGCTAGAAGGCGAGGTCGACAAAGTCAAAGTAGCTTGCGCAAGGCTTCGCCTTCACGAACCGCCAGAAGGCTATTATGTAGCTTTCAGCGGCGGCAAAGATAGCTGCGTCGCGCTTGATCTGTGCAAGCGAGCAGGCGTCAAGTACGACGTACATTATTCGGTGACGACAGTTGACCCGCCGGAGCTGATTTACTTCATCAGAAAGTATCATCCTGACGCGTGGGAAAATCGGGTGCGGCCGGAAATGTCGATGTGGGAATTGATCCCAAAGAAGCGTATGCCGCCGACGCGGCTCGTGCGGTACTGCTGCCAGTATTTCAAGGAGCACGGCGGAGAGGGCCGATTCGTTGTGACTGGCGTCAGGCACCAAGAGAGCGCAAAGCGAGCGAAAAGAAAGCTAGTTGAAACGTGCACAACGCATAGCGGAAAGCAGTTCATCCATCCGATCATCGAATGGAGTGAATCAGACGTGTGGGAATACATACATACGTATCATATCCCGTACTGCAGGCTCTACGATGAGGGACACAAGCGAATTGGATGTATCCTTTGTCCGTACACATCGAAAACTCAAAAAGCCGCCGACATGAAGCGATGGCCAAAGTACGTTGAGCTATATAAAAAGACTTTTCAGCGGATGATTGATAAGCGGAAAGCTGATGGCTTACCGTGCGATGCGTGGGAAACGGGCGAAGACGTTTTCGATTGGTGGATCGACCAAAAGAAAAAGGAGAAGGACGGCGGGAATATCAGTCTGTACGGCTTAAGGCTTGATGAAACAGATACGTAATGAGGCATGGCGAACCGTCATTGTTTGACTCCATCAACAAAAACGCAGGATGAGAGGTGTTAAAAATGGGGCAGAAATGGTACATCGACAAAATCAAAGCAGCCGCGCCGGAATTGCTAGACGGCAACACAGCGGACATCATGGACTGGATTGATAACGCGTTTGCGATGTACGCGGAAGATGCAGACATCGCGGCGAAGATGGATGATGCAGTCAAAGAGCAGGAAGAATACTACGGCGTAGAGCTTGACTACATGAGCCGCAATCAGCTGCTGACGGTCGCGGCGAAGCTGATTGATGTGACGGAGGGTGAATGATGGAAACTTGCGATAGAAACGGCAACTGCATCGACGATATGCCGACGTATGCGCAGGAGCAGCTTGCAGAAATTGAACGCCGCGAAGCCGTTGACCACCCGGACTACTATAAACGTGGCGGCATCGAGGCTATCGACGCCATCGAAGCGTGGGAACTTGGCTTTCATCTCGGAAACGTAGTCAAGTACATCGCCCGCTCTGGACACAAGACGAAAGACGGCTTGCGGGACTTGAAAAAGGCTGCATGGTATCTGAGCCGTGAGATTGAGAGGATGGAGCGAGAATGATTGACACAATACAGACAGCCGGGCCATACGTATTGGCGTTTTGGTTCGGTGCGGCGTTTGGATTTTGCATCTGCGCATTGTTCGCAAGTAGGAGGCGGTAAAAATGCCGATGCCGAAAGGCGCGAAAGTCACGCGGAATATCTTCGCGGCATATCGCGGCGATACGTACATCATGGAAGGGACAGCAGACGACATTGCGAAGCGCTTAGGCGTGAGCAGGGAATACGTCCTTTGGTGCAATTACCCGGCGGCAAAGAAAAGGGCCGAGGATTCGGAGCGAAAGCAGCGCTACCACTCGAAGGGGCGTTTGCACGTTGTGTTACTTGAGAGATTGAGAGGCAGGAAGAAATGAACAAATGGATTGGCAAAGGGCGACTGGCAAGAGATCCAGAGGTGCGGTACACGCAGAGCGGGAAAGCGGTTGCGTCGTTCACCCTCGCGTGCAACCGGCAGATGAAGAAGGGCGGCGACGGCAAGCAGACGGCTGATTTTATCAGCTGCGTAGCGTGGGAAGGCATTGCCCAGACGGTAAACAACTACCTGACGAAGGGCCGTGAGGTTCTCGTCGAGGGGAGATTGCAGACGCGAAGCTACGAGGCGAAAGATAGATCGAAGCGCTACGTTACGGAAGTAGTCGTGAGTAATCTTGAATTTTGCGGAAAGCGAGAGGATTCCGCGCCGGTGGTCGGACAAAATACCGGGAGCTTTTCGTACAACGGCGGCAGATCTGACACGCCGCCAGAAATTGGGGACGAAGATATACCATTTTGAGCGGAGGCAGAACACATGAAACCGATTGAAGAAATCTTGAAAGACACTCGACTTGAGAGCGTCGAGCAAGAGCCGTTCGAAAATTTCCTCGTGAAAGGCTACTTACGTTTGAGAAGCGGAAAGCAACGCACGTTCACTGTCTTTGCGAGCGTAGATAACAGCAGCGAATACGGGTTCGTTGAGCACGTCAGCGTAGGGCTGCACAACGAAAACAAAAAGACGCCAACATGGGAAGAGATGTGCGAGGTAAAAGAGATCTTCTGGAAGCCTGAGGAAGAAGTGCATCAGATTCACCCGGCAGTAAGCCGATACGTGCATGGCATCTTTGGGAAGGACAACATCCTGCACCTCTGGCGGCCTGTGAAAAACGGATGGCTGGGGGAGCCGAGAGAAAGATGCATGGACAACAGGTTCGGCGAAGTAGGGAGAAAACCAGATCTTGAGGAAGATGATATGATTTACAATCCCCATACCGGATCGTTTTTCAGGCGATGATTGAGTGGTTTTAGATACCACGGCAGCAGGCCCGCGTGGCCTGTTGCTTTGCATTTTGTCAGAATATATAATAGAGCCAACGGCTCATTTTTATCCGGATTGGTTACGTTTTATCCAAAGGAGAGAGGCAGTTGAAAGAGTACAGCGACTACATACAGACGACCCGCACGTACCTTAAGCGCTACAATCAATTCAAGGCGACGATTGAGAATTTGCAGGACGATATTGACGGGCTCAAGCAGGCCATTGAGCATGATGTAGCGGCGCCGATCTCCCGATATGGCGATGAACCAGGAGGTGGTACGCCAGAGCTGAATGCGGTCGAAGCAGCAGCAGCAAGGCACGCGGCGATGAATAAGCGGATAGCAGAGGCGCAGGCCAGCATCGACAGCATCAGCCGGATCATACGCAAGGTTGACAGAGCGCTTGGCGCTCTGCCTGACGAGGACAAGCGGCTCATCGTCGGACACTATATCGACCGCAAGAGTTGGAGGCAGCTTGGGCGTGAGGAATATCTCACGGAGGAGTGGGCTTGCGAGAAAGCCAGACGGGCCGTGAAAGAGATGTCGTTCACGATCTTCGCAAAGCAGGATGAGCAGCAGGAATTACGGTTCGTTTTCTTCGAGTGAGGAGGTGCCTACGGGCACCTCCTTTTTATTTGCGGATATTCTCTAGCCGGAAACTGTTGATACTGTGGATAAAACGGTTGATAAATATCCGTTTGTTTCGGCACAAGTTTGATATGGGATGTAACAACAAAAGACAGGACGTTTTAGCAGGGACAGCCAGTAATTTTTTGGTGCCGTAACATGCGATAATAGTAGCATCGAAAAGTTCAGAGAGAGGCCACGGGCACATGAAGAAAAGGCTCGCGGCCTTTTCTGTTGCACGAAAGAGGGATGACGCATGAAAACACAGGTTTTCCGGCTGGACGAAATCAGCCCGGCAGAATATAACCCGCGACAGGATCTCAAGCCGGGCGACAAGCAGTACGAGGCAATCCGGCACAGCATCGAGGCATACGGATTTGTGGAGCCGCTTGTTGTCAATGTACGGGACGGCAAGAACGTTCTCGTCGGTGGGCATCAGCGATACAAGATTTTGACGGAGGCAGGGGAGCAAGAGACCGAGGCCGTCGTGGTTGACTTGGACGCGCAGCAAGAGCGGGCGCTCAATCTTGCCCTGAACAAGATTGATGGCGAATGGGACAACGGGAAACTGAAAGACCTGCTCGCGGAGATCGGAGAGGGTGAAGCCGTACAGATTGGCTTTTCACATGAAGAATTTGCCGACTTACTCCGAGAGACAGAGAAAGCAGAAAGCGAGAATGCCGCTCAAACGTCCTCAGACGTCCTGGAAGGCACTGCAAGCGACGAACGTGAGGAAACACCTACGGACAATGGAAACGACGCTCAGAACGGCGCTGAGAAGCCTTTTGAAGTATATCTTAGCTTTCCAACGCAGGAAGCGGCGCAGGCATGGCTCGACGCGCACGGCACCGAGAAGCAGTTCGACGCGGCGCGGAACGTCATCATCGACTACACGAAGGGGGCGCAGGAAGAATGAGGCTCGAAAAGGTTGAATTGGACAAGCTGAAAGAGGCAGCATACAACCCGCGCGTCAAGCTGGAGCCGGGGATGGATGAATACGAGAAGCTGAGAAAGAGCATTGAGACGTTCGGCGACGTCGAGCCGATTGTATGGAACCAGCGGACAGGCAACGTGGTTGGTGGCCATCAGCGGCTACAAGTTTTGCGCGATCTCGGGGAGAAAGAGGCGACTGTTTCGGTCGTCGATATGGACGAAATGGCAGAGAAACGCTTGAATCTCGCACTCAACAAAGCCTGCGGCGATTGGGACGGCAAAAAGCTGGAGAAACTTCTTTTAGAGATGGATCCGGACGCGCTGGAGGCTTCGGGATTCGGAGCTGATGAAGTGGCAATACTTCTTGAGAATAACGATGGCGTAGACGACTGGGACGGCGATGATGGCGACGACGACTGGCAAGAGGGCGTGAATCTCTACGGAGCATCGTTCGTGGTGACACTGCGGTTCAAGGGCATTGAAGAGGCGCGAACATGGATTCAGAAAGAAGGGCTCGACGCAGCACTACAGGAAGGAAGCCATACAACGGTGATTAGATTCGGGGAAGAATCATGAGCGAGATATTTTTCGGAATACCATCATACAAAAGGCCGGATGCACAGCCGACATTGGACATGCTTTTGCGGCTCGGAATAAAGCCGGGGAACATCATAATATCAGTACAGACACAGGAGGACAGGGAAGCGTACCAGCGATACGCAGATGCCGCAAGAGTTATTTACCGGAGCGGGAAAAACAAGAGTGCGAACGCGAACACCATCCTCGACTTGCTCCCAGATGGCAGCAAGCTCGTACTGCTCGATGACGACATCAGGACAATCTCCTGCCTCACGACCGACAGGCGCCTGCGGGATCTGGACACGGCGGAGCAGTTTGCTTCAATGCTCAAGGTCGGCTTTGCTATTGCAAGGAAGCACCGCGCGCCGGGATTTGGACTTTACCCGGTACACAATGCTTTTTTCATGGGGGCATAGCTACAGCCAGAGGAAAATCTGCATTGGAACGGTGCTGGGACTTGTCGTGACGAAGCAGCGCTTTGATACCCGATTCGATGTAAAAGAAGATTACGAGTACACGGCGTCGGCGATCAAGAAATACGGGAACTTTATTCGCTTGAACAACTTTTCTCCGGATGCGGCGCACTATACGAAAGGCGGGTGCGAGGCGTCGTGGAAAGATGGATATACGAACGGATATTGCGCCGGGATGTTATGCAAGCGCTACCCGACAATCGTAAAAGCAAACAAGAGCCGCATGGGGGAAGTCAAGATGGCGCACCCGGAAAAGGCGATTCCGTACCATTGGAAATACGAAGGGGAAGCGAGAAAATGAAACCAGAACTGAAGCAGAATTATCCTAGCCCGCGTTGGAGCATGGAGATACCAGACTGTTCTATGCCGATGACGTTCGACACGTACAGCAAATGCGCCTACAACTGTCTGTACTGTTTCGCGTTCTTTCAGAAGTCGCATACACTCAAGGGATACAACAGCAGGAAGAACGCAGGGCAGATTGAGATACGCAGCGTTGACCCGAAAAAGGTTATTGACTTGTTCGAGAAAGCGTTCGCGCACGATGAAAACGCAAGCGACGTGCAAAAGCAATTCTTCCCCTACATTCAGGCCCGCAAGATCATGCAATGGGGGGGGCTTGGCTGACGAGTTTGACGAGTGGGAACGGCGGTACGGAGTGACGCTCCAACTGCTGAGATATTTCGACAAGATTGATTACCCGCTTTCCTTCTCGACTAAGGCCGCATGGTGGACGCAGGACGAACGCTACATGAGCTTGTTCAGGAAGCACACGCACAACTGGCACGTCAAGATCTCTATCATCACGGCAGACGACAAGAAGGCCCGGCAGATGGAGAAAGGCGTACCGTCGAGCTCGGCCAGATTGCAGGCGATCAAGAACCTTGCACGCGCGGGGATTCACGTCACGTTGCGGCTGAGACCGTTCATTATCGGCGTGTCGAGCGATTGGAAAGACCTTATCCAGAAAGCGGCAACCGCGGGCGCGGACAGCGTTACGACGGAGTTTTTCTGCATGGAGAGCAGGGCCGACGACGAACTCAAGGCGCGGTACGCGGCAATGAGCAAGATCTGCGGCTTTGACATTCACGCATTTTACATGAAGCACTCGAAACAGAATGGGTACAAGCGGCTAAACCGCGGCATCAAAGCGCCGATCATCACGCAGATGCGAGACTTTACGCATAGCCTTGGGTTGCGGTTTCATGTTTCGGACGCCTTCTGCCGTGAGTGCAATGACGCTTGCAATTGCTGTGGCGTACCGCCGGAATGGGATGTCAGCCAGACAGGCAACATCGGGCAGGCTATCATCATCGCGCGGACGAAGGGCGAAGTGAGGTTTAGTGATGTTGCCCCGGGGATCTATAAATTTTTCAACGGGTTCCGCTGGGCGTCGGCTGAGGAATACAACACAGGCAGCAACAAGGCACGGGCGCTCAAGTACGATATGACGATGGCTGAGTTTCTGCGAAACAACTGGAACAACATCAAGGGAGCGACAAGCCCGGCAAGGGCCTACGGCGGCATTTTGAAGCCGTATGGGCTGGATGAAAAGGGCGACGTGATATACAAGTACAACGGTAAGAGATGAATCCGGCAGAGGGGGAAGGAGGATGAGCCGAAAGACAGAGATCATAGAGCCGTGGGAGCGGCAGCCCGGGGAGACGGAGAAAGCCTACGAGGCGTTTCTGGTGTATAAAAATTTAGGGCCAGGGCGCAGTATAAAAAAAGTATCAGATAGATTGCAAAAGACATATGCATTGATATACCGCTGGAATATGCGCAATGGATGGAAGGCCAGAGTGGAAGCATTCGACCGGGAGAATGAGCGCATCGAGCAGGAACGCATACAGAAAGAGCGGGCCGCGATGATAAAGCGGCATATCAAGATGGGCCTTGCCGTGCAGGGGAAAGCGCTTAAAGCGCTGGATAGGATGAACCCGGAAAGCCTTACGCCCGGCAACATACGAGAGTTTCTGCGCTTTGGCGTGATGCTCGAGAAAGAGACGCGGGCCGTCGAGGAGAGGAAGCAGGAAGCAGGGCAAGGGCAGGACGCGGCGCAGATGCTTGCTGCGATCTTGGAGAAAGCGTGGAAGGAAGGCAGCAGCGATGGAGAACCTTGAAGAGCTGGCGCAGCAGATGCGCCGATATATCGACGATCCTGTAGCATTCGTCGTGAACGTCTTGCACGCGCAGCCGGACAAGTGGCAAGAGGACGCCCTGCGAGCTATCGGAAAGAACTCCCGCGTAGCTATCCGATCCGGGCACGGCGTAGGAAAGACGGCTTTCGAGGCTTGGTGCGTTGACTGGTTTCTGTTCACGCGGCCCTATCCAAAGATTCCGTGCACAGCCCCGACGCAGCAGCAGTTATTCGATATTCTTTGGCCGGAAATTTCAAAGTGGCTCAAGCGGTCGCCCTTGCTGGACGGCCTTTTCGAGTGGCAGAAAACGAAGGTCACGATGAAGGCCATGCCGGAACGCTGGTTCGCGACAGCACGCACCGCGAGCAAGCCGGAAAACATGGCAGGTTTCCACGAAGAACACCTGCTATTCATCTGCGATGAGGCCTCCGGCATCGACGACAGCATTTACGAGACCATCGAGGGCGCGCTCACGACGAAGGACGCGAAGCTCATTCTTTGCGGCAACCCGACGAAAAATAGCGGCGTTTTCAAGCGAGCGTTCTACGAGGACAGAGATCTGTATTGGACGCAGAAGGTTTCGTGCTTTGACGCCGCCCGCGTCACGGACGACTACAGCCAGCGGCTTATTAAGCAGTATGGCGAGGACAGCGACGTCGTACGCGTCCGCGTCCTCGGGGAGTTCCCAAAAGCGGAGCCAGACGGCCTGATACCGCTGGAGCTTGTCGAGGCGGCAATGATGCGGGACGCAGATACGGAGGCAGACCCGGACAACATGCTGGACGTGGGCGCGGATATTGCACGTTTCGGCGATGATGAAACAATCATTGTTCCGCGGATCGGCGGCAAGGTGCTCGGCCTGTTTCACTACACGAAGCAGGACACCATGACGACGTGCGGCAAGATTCTCAGCGTCACAAAAGGCATGATGGCAGAGTACGCGAAGCCGCACGCCACGCTACACATCGACGATGACGGCGTAGGCGGCGGCGTCACGGACAGGCTGCGCGAGGTCGCACTTGAACAAGGCTTGAATATCGACGTCGTGGCCTGCCACAATGGCGGCGCCCCGGCGGACAAGGAGCATTACGCAAACTGGGTCACGGAGCAATGGTGTGGGCTGAAACAGCGCCTTGTTGATGGGGACATTTCCCTGCCACAGGACGACGAACTCGCGGCGCAGCTTTCGACGCGCAAGTACCTTCTGAACAGCCGCGATCAACTCATTTTGGAGGATAAAAAGACATTCAAGAAGCGCATCCATCGTTCACCGGACCGCGCGGACGCGCTCGTGCTGGCGTTTTCGAGCGGCGGGAACTTCGATTCATCGCTCGCGCAGCTTTTAGGAGGGGCAAGATTCTATGGGTAATTTCAAGAGGTGGCTGGACAAGGCGCAGGGAGAGATAAGCAAGCTACGCATGGCGACTTGGTTTTTCAATGTGCGCAATATGTATTCCGCGCCTTACTCTCTCCACATCGAGGGACACGTTGACTACAAGCGGGCGCGGGATCTGTATTACAACCGGGACGACGCATACAAGCTCGGCGCAGGGTTCGCAAAGCCGATTGTTAACACGTTGGCTGGATTCATGGGGACACCGAAATTCCAATGCGAAGACGACGCAGCGCAGGAAGCACTAGACGGGTTTTGCGACGGCCTTACGAGTATCATGCAGCGCGTACATCAGAAAAACCTTATCGACGGCGAGTGCTTTTTGCGCCTTGTCAATCTGCCAGCAGATACGACGCTGTACCCCGAGAACAAGACGAAAACGCGGCTGGGGGCCGTCATTATCCCACCGGAACAGATACCGACCGGCGGCATCGAGTACGACCCGGTGACGCACGAATACACCGCGATTACGATCCTCACAAAAAACAAGTGGGTTGACGAAAACGGCGATATTCAGGAGTACCGATACCGGCAGCGCATCACAAAGGGCGACGTCACAACGACGGTTGACGGAAAGGCCCCGGATGGGGTCGTAAGCAAGCAGGAGATAAACCCGTGGGGGTTCATTCCGATCGTCCATTTCCGCAACGAACCGGACGAAACGGAGCTGCATGGATATTCCGAGCTGGAGCCGATCGAGCCATTTCTTAAAGCGTACCATGACGTGATGATACACGCGATCAGCGGCAGCAAGATGCACAGCACGCCGAAGGTCGCGTTCAAGTTGGGCGACGTCAAGGCGTTCTTGCAGAACAACTTCCCGGATGTTGCGCGGGATCTCCAGCAGGGGAAACAGGCAACCATCGACATGAACGGGAAAGATTTGTTCCTGCTCAAGTCGGATGAGGATGCGGGGTTCATCGAGTGCGCGTCCGCCATCGGGGACACTTCGACTCTTTTGCAGTTCATCTTTTATTGCATCATCGACACGTCAGAGGTGCCGGAGTTCGCATTCGGCGTCCACATTTCCAGCTCGCAGGCAAGCACCAAAGAGCAAAGCCCGATTCTTTGCCGCCGGATTGACCGCAAGCGGGAGCAGGTTGAAAGCTCGTGGCAGATGTTTGCGAGAATGGCACTGGCGATGCTGTCCGCAACCAGTGGCAGCAGATTTGCCAGCTTCGCCGCTGACGTCGTTTGGGATGCTGTCATGGACAAGGATGAGCAAGCGGACGCGCAGACCCTCTACAGCGTAACTCAGGCGCTCACAATGGCAAAGGGAAGCAATATCCTGTCCTCGGAAAGCGCGGTCAATTACCTTGCACGCTACATCGACACGATGAGTGAGTGGGAGGGAAGCGACGGGCAGCCCGGGGAGAAGGACAAGATTGCGGATAGCCGAATGCTTGACCAGCCGATAGAAGAAGCGTACCCACAGAGCAAGCAGATTGACGAGATCAACAAGGCGCTTGGAGAGGGCGATGAAGCATGAGCAGAGAGCTCGACGAAATCAAGGCCACGGCAGGCCCATACGAGAGGTATGCGCTACGCTCCCGGAAACGCCTCCTGACGGCCTTGAGAAAGTCTGACAGACAGGTAGCGAAGATATACAATGACGCCATCCTGCGCATCCTCAGAGAGTTTCGACAAGGTGAGCAGAGCACGAAGGCACTCATGGTGGCCATCAATGAGGACTTCGACGCACAGTACCTTTTTAAGGATCTCGTCGCCGAGCTTGAGGACGCAGTGAAGGCAGGAGCAGCCGCAGGGATCACATTTTCGCAGGACGTGACAACAGACATTCTTGGGCGCGTAGGCATGGCGGCAGAGCCATCCATACGCGCTTTTGAGTTTTGCCGACAGCGGGCCGTAGCGGCGGCATATGCGCGAACATACAAAGACGGCCTGCACCTGTCAGATCGCATCTGGAAAACGGCAGAGAGCAGCCGGGACGCCATGCGGGCGATTGTCACAGCGGGCATAGGCGAGGACGCAGTGAAGGTGGCAAGAGCACTTGAGACTTACGTCAAGCAAGGGGCCACGGTCACGGCGGCGCATTTCCCGGGCATGATGAAACGCATGGGAAGCAGAGTCCCGGAGAATATCGACTACAACGCCCTTCGACTTGCAAGGACGGAGCTCACGGCGGCATACGGCGAGGCGACGATAGGCGCAGCAAAGGCCAGCCCAGCGATCAAGAAAGTGCGCTGGGTACTCTCAAACACGCACCCGCGCACCGATATTTGCGACGCATACGCGAGCGGCGGCGACGGGCACGGCGTTTACGACGCAAAAGATTGTCCACTCTCCCCAGCCCACCCGAACTGCCTCTGCACGATTCAGCCAGCCCCAGAGGATCCCGTGAAATTCGCGCAGCGACTTAAAAAATGGATGGCAGGCCCGAGCAGCCAGCCGGACATTGAGAAGTGGTATGGGGAGAACTATAAGAAATTCGAGGGCAAGAACGGCGGCTCAAACGTCTTTGCTATGCGGCCTAGCAAGAGCCTTCTGACACCGGCTACAGAGCAGCAGAAAAAGACGTTGGGGAACATCAGAGACCGCTACAAGATCTTGCCGACGATGACGGCATCTGAGCGAGAGGCCACCATCAAGACGGCGGGGAAGGAATTTCTCGCCGAGGTCAAAAGAGATACCGTCTGGAAGGAGCGTGCAGAGAACGTCAAGAGGCTCACGAAAGAGTGCGACGAAGCGGCTAGGCGCGCTTGGAAGGATTATAGCGAGGAAGCGGAAAAACAGTGGGCTGATGCGAGCACTAAGCTGAGGGCAGCGCGGGCAGCGTTGCCGAAAGATAATGCAAGGTCGTTCGCCGCACACCTTGCGAAGGTCAGGCCGGTTGGCGTAGATGAAGCAGACCTTTCGACACATCTCACATCAAAGAGTAGCAAAGTTAGGCCAGTTGTTGCCGAAGCGTACCGGCATTACCCGAAAGATTGGACGGAGCAGTCGTTCGCCCGCGGGACGCTTGCGACGAAAAAGGTTGCCCGAGGATACTATTACGATTACGGAAAGACCATAGCGATCAGCGGCTACGACAGCGGCGAGCAGCTCGAAACCGCCATACACGAGCTGGGGCATCGCATGGAAAAGACGGTGCCGGATCTCTTGCAGGTCGAAAAAGCCTTTTACGAGAGGCGAACCGCCGGGGAGGATCTTGAATGGCTTGGCGGCGGCTACGACAAAAAGGAAAAGGCCCGCCGGGACAAGTTCATTAGTATGTACATGGGCAAGGACTACAATGGATACGCCTATGAGCTTGTCTCTATGGGGTTCCAGTACGCATACACAGATCCGCTGAAGCTGATGAAGGACGAAGACATGGCGGAATGGGTTCTCGGCATTTTGGCATTACTCTAGGAGGCGCAGGGATGGACGCGGTAGACATAAAGGCAACCGGCAGACGGTATGGATACCAGTTTGACGTAGAGATAAAACAGGACAGCGCGGGAAAGATCACGGTACTTTTCGACGGGAAGGCGGACAGGTTCCGGCTCGCGATGCTTGAGAGTGCCGTAGCGGACGCCCCGCCGATTGCCAACAATTACAGGCCAGAGGCGGGCAGCGTTCTTGGATATTATCACGCGATCTGCCACGGCTTTTTTGATAAGATTGTTCGGCTCGATGTGGAGGGGGCACTCCCGACGATACCATACGAGCCGGGCATAGTTTATTAGCACCGAAAGGAGGTGAATGCACATGGGAAAGAGTAAATTCATTGCCCTTACGGCACGTCTCAGCGGCGAAATGAGCGTTGAGGATATTCCGGTCGCCGGATGGGCAAACACAGACGCACTCAAGAAGGGCGACGACGATCCGCTGGAGGTCGTTATGGCTGTACCAGCAGGCAAGAGCACGCGCGGGTGGAACTACACCGAGAACGCGCTGAACAGCATTGTCGGAGAGGTCAACTCCATTGGACTGCCGGGCTTTCTTGGTCATCAAAAGGCCGAGAATGTTGCGACGGAATTTCCGAAGCCGGTCACGCACTGGATCGGGGCAAAGATGAAAGATGGCGTCGCGTACTTCCGCGGCCTTATCGACAAGAGCGCGCCCGACCTGAAACGCTGGGTGCGCGGGAAGGCCGTCTCGCAGGTCAGCATCTACGGCTACCCTCAGTTGCAGCAGAATGCCGTGACAGGGGAAACCGACGTGACCGACTACAAAGGACTGTCGATTGACTGGACACCGCTCAACAGGGCTGGAATGCCTACGAGCGTTGCGGCACTCAGCGGTGAGATGGACAGCGTGACGGCCCCGGCAGATACCAGCCATGAGGAACTGCGGGAAGCGCTCAGGAACGCAGCATACGAAAAGCTGAGAGCGACAGGGCGCACATACGTTGGTGTGTCGTCCGTCTACGACGACTACTTTGTCGCGAATAAAGACGACATGGAAAACAACAAGACGCGCTACTACAAGATCTCTTACAGCAAGGCCCCGGACAGCGGCAGCATCATTTTAGGTGAGCCGGTTGAGGTCATGCGAAAAGAGAGCTGGGAACCAGTGACTAGTGGCGAGATGGGAGGAACGAAGATGAACAAAGCATTGAAAGACCTGCTCGATGCAGGAACGATCACGCAGGACGACATCAAGGCGGCTTGCGGCGAGATGGATTCTACCGGCGCAAAGCAGCCAGAACAGAAAGAGCCGCCGAAACCGGCAAGCCTCGGCGGCGTCATTGAGGACACGCAGCGCAGCGCGTTTGAGGCGGCTTGCGGTGAGATGTTTGATGGCAAGAGCGGCGCGGATCTTATTGCCGCAATCAAGCAGGCGGCACAGCTGGCGAAAGCGCAGGGCGTAGAGGCCCGCATCGACAAGACGGTCAAGGCGAAAGTCTCCGGTGAGATGGCGCAGAACCTTGTCAAGAAGATGTTGCGCGTGCCGGACGACGCCACCGAGGAGCAGATTGCGGGTGAGATTGACAGCGTTCTCGCCGATGACACGGTGAAAGCGTTCTTGGCTCAGTCACACATCGACACCGTACCGCCAACTTCGCAGGGCAGCAATGGCGGCAACGATGCGAGCGGCTTTTTCAGCACCGGCATGACGGCGCTTTAATCAGAAAGGGGAGATGAATCATGGCTTACATGGGCCAGCCGGTACCTAGTACCGTAACAAGCATTTCGCAGATCAAGGTGAGCGACGGCAAGAGCGTAGACGTTACCGTTCCAGCAAAGACAGGTACGGTTGCGGGCAATTTCTACGTGCTCGACGGCTTTTTTGGCGTCGTTCTCAAGACAATCAAGGCTGAGGACAACACGGCAGGCGAAACGGTCGCGCTCCAGCTTGAGGCGTGCGAGTACGTGACGGATCAGATCGACACGAAGCAGACTTTTGCAAAAGGCGCAAACCTCTACTTTGATACGAAAAACGAAGTATTCACCGATCAGAAGGTCGCGGGCTATCTCGTCGGCAAGGTCACGGTCGCGAAAGACGCAGCAAATACCATTCAGTTTATCCGCTACCAGCAGGTAACGGCGTCCGCAGCAGCATGAGGGGGAATAAAGAATGAATATCGTATCGCAGGAAACGATGCTTGACGCGCGCAGAAAGTACACCGGCACAACGCGAGTGCCTTTCACGTTCGGCGGCAAGACGGAGTACGCAGAGAAAAAGCTCGTCAACGGCGAAATGCAGGTCATGCATTTCAATAAGCCGCTCGGCGAAATGATTTCCTATGGCGGCTCGAACGTCTCGAAAGAACTTCTCCGCAAGGTCGTTCTTGACGTTGAGCTGGGCCGCGAGGAAGTGCAGCCGCTTTACAAGCCGATCTATGACACGATCTCCGACAGCAACCTGCCGGAGGTTCTTGACGCAAAGTGGGCGCTGCGAGGCGTTTGCGTTTTCTCTCAGAGCTTCGAGGGTTCCGAGGTTAAGTTTGGCACTATCGAGGCAGAGAACGGCCCGACGGCGCGCATCAACACATACACCGCTGGCTTCGAGTACACGAAGCAGATCAAGGACTTCAACCAGTCTTTTCAGGTAGAAATGCTCAACAAGGCGATGGGCGAGGCATACAACGCACTCTTGAACGAGATGTATCTTGGCCCGTTCATCAAGGCAACTTACAAGAAGGACAACCAGACCGCAAAGCAGGCGGCGGCAGAGGGCGAACCGGCATTCGTGACGATGTACAACACCATCAAAGAGGGTATGAAGCAGGCTATTGTGAAGAAGCGCCCAGCAAGCGTTCTGCTCGCCAGCAAGGCGAACCAGCTTGACATCGAGCAGGCCCTCCGCGGCGGCTACACGTACAACGGGACGACGCTCCCTGCGATTACGGGCATCAGTACAATCATCTACTACGACGGCTGGACGACCACGGTTGGTAAAAAGACGACGACCTACAAGGGCGTTCCGACTGACAAGATTTATCTCATCCGCCCGAAACGCGGCTTCAAGGAGCTTGTCAAGCAGGACCTCCGCATCGAAGCGAATGCGGGCGACCTGTCCCGCCTCGTCGAACAGCAGATTGTCGGCTATGCGTATCGTGGTGTATTTGCGGCTATTGATGAGAACGTTCAGGAACTTACCATCGCGTAAGGGAGGCTTATCATGGTACCCGTAACAGAGAGCACCGTCCGCAAGGTGCGCAGATTTCTCAACGAGACTATCCCGACCGGGGGCGCGGCATCTGATACGGGATTCTCGGAGGAGGACATTTCCGGCTTGCTCACGGACGCGAGTGACATTTACGCAGCAGCGGCGCAGGGGTGGCGACTTAAAGCGGCTACGGCAGCGCAGGGCGCGGGAGAGCTCACGAAGTACACGATCGGTCAGGAGACCTACGAGCGATCTAGTGGGAGCGATTTTGCGAGCTACTGCCTTGAGATGGCGAAAATGTACGACGAAATGGCGGCGAAGGCCGATACGATGGAATGCAGCCGCGTTCTGTCGCTGAGGAGGCCGGACGTGATATGAATTTTGCAGAGCAGCGAAAGAAAGACGTCGCGTTTGCGATTGCCGAAAATCCTGTGCAGATTACCATCGAGCGCACAACAAAAACCGCAAGAGGCGGCGGGCGCAAGGTTGAGAAGTCAACACTCGGACCTTATACCGTGCGGATTTTTCAGCAGGGCGGGAAGCAGATCACGGTGAACACATCTGCAACCACGGCAGGCACGCGGCAGGACGCGCCCATGTGGGCATTTTTGGCAGACGCGGACGCGGACATACAATGCACGTCTTCCATCACGGACGAATTTACAGCGCTCGGGCAGCGGTTCCGCGTCACGGCGGCGAACGAACGCTACTGGCGGGGGGTAAAAACCAGTGTTGATGGGCTTTTGAAGGTGGTGAGCTAATATGTTCACGGACAAAGCCCGCGCGTACATCGCGCGGGGCAAGGCGGCGACATATCTACTTTGCGAAAATGTGGCTGGTCACATGGAAAAGCACGCAAAGGAAAACGCGCCATGGAAAGACCGAACTGCTCACGCCCGGCAGAGCATCAACGGCAGGGCGACGCGCGCGGGCGACACGACGATCATGAGCATTGCACACGGCGTGCGCTACGGCAAGTACCTCGAAAAAGGGACACCGGCGCACGACATCCGGCCAAAGGTCAAAAAAGCCTTGTACTGGAAGGGTGCAGATCACCCGGTGAAGCTCGTGCACCATCCGGGGACGCGGGCATACCCGGCGATCTTACCGGCAGCAGAGGCTGGGAAGAAGATGCTTAAGGAAGCCTTGATTGAGCTTTGGAAAGGCGGGGTTTGATGCGAGAAGCAATCCGGCAGGCACTCATTGATGGAGTGCCAGAGGTTGAAGGCCGCGTTTTCGAGCCGTTTGCAGCGGGGCCGGAAACTGAAAAGCCGTACCTCATCGTCAGAGAGACGGCAGAGGAGGACAACACGGAGTGGGCAGGATTCAGGGGCCGCGTGGAGGTTTGGCCATACGTCGAGCAGGGCAGCCTGAAAGACGTTGACGATCTCAGCAAGGAAATAGCCCTCGCGCTCAATATGCAGCTTTTGGAGGGCGACGACGGGGACGCGCTGACGTGCATACACGACGGCAGCGGTGAGGACATTGTAGACGAAGAATGGGACGCGCTTACACGGTGCGTCTATTTTTACGCCCTCGCACTACAACCGGCAGGAACCCCGGGGCCTGCTGAAAACGACCCTTGGATCGACGCGCTTGTAAGCTGGACAAAGGAAAAGCTCGGGGACGGCTACAACGTCTACGGAGGGAAATTACCAGCAAACTACAAGCGGCCTGCCGTATTGTGGAGGCTCGATAACGCGCAGATTGACGACGCAGGCGCACTCGCATTTGATGTGACAAAGCAAGTTGCCTGCCATGTGTTCGGCAGAAACGCGGTCGAAGAAGGGGATATCGCAATTTCCATCGCGGAGCAGATGGGCGCGGCGGTCAAGATACCGCTGAAACCGTCTGAGCGCGTCTATATGACGCTTCAAAGCATAAACGCGACACTCTATACCGATGCACTAAAGCAAGGGCATCTGAGGGCAATTATGACGCGCAAAACGAAGCGCCCGCGCGAGGAAGTCGCGAAGATCGCAAAAGTTACAACTGGTGGAATCATTACGAAAGGGTGATTTTTTATGGCAGATGAAAAGGCAACGGCGGCGGCACCGGCAGCAGCAACAGCGGCAAAGCCCGCAAACGCAGCGGAACCGGCAGCAGTCGTCAGATATTCCTACGAAGAGCTCAGGGACGCTTCCAATGCGCTTTTCGGGTATGGACCCGAGGTTATGGATGGGGCGTTCTACGGCAAGGATAAGAGCAAGGCGTACACCGTCAAAGAGGCGCGTGACGCGGTTACGGCTTTTCTCGAGAAGCCGGTGAAGGAGGACAAGTAATATGGCAGGCGGCGAATGGGAAATTACAGATCTCCCGGTACTTCCGGGACTGTATATGAACTTCAAGGCGGCGGCGCTGGCAACCGTCACGACGGGCAACCGGGGAACCGTAGTTGTTCCGTATAAAGCGCACTGGGGGAAGATTGGCGGCTTCACCGAAATCTATCGTGAAACGGACATTCTCAACACGTTCGGCGCGCTGGAGGACACGAATGGCAGTACCTTCTACAAGTCGCTCAGGATGTGTTGTCTTGGCGGCGCAAAGAAGATCCTCGGCTACCGTCTCGCAAGCAGCGAGGCAGCAAAGGCAAGCCTGACCTTGCAGGACACGGCAAAGGCCGACAAGGTAAAGCTGGTTGCAAAATACGAGGGGGAGCGCGGCAACGGCTTTAAGGTTACGCTGGCTCCGTCGCTCACCAATGAGGGCGTCTATACGCTGAAGCTGTACGAGGATACGACGCTTCTCAAGACCTACAGCTTTAAGACGTGGGCGGAGCTTATCGAGGCGGTCAACACCGCGAACGCGTACATCCTCGCAGAGAAACCGGCAGCGAGCACGGACGAAACCGGAAGCAATTTCGCAACAGTCACGTCCGTTGCACTCACTGGCGGCAACTCCGGCATCGACGGCGTTACCGCGAAGGATTACGTCAATATGCTCAACGTTCTTGAGCAGGAAACGTTCAATTTCCTTACGCTTGACGGCGTTACGGATGCGGCAATTCAGACGTCCGTTGCCTCGTGGGTAATCAATATGCGCAAGAACGGGAAAAAGATTATGGCCATCATGGGTGGAAGCGCGGCGGACGACGTTGCGGACGACGCGGTTGACAAAGCTATTGCCCGCTCGGCAGGATTCAACCACGAAGGCATCATCAACGTCGGCGTCGGTGTCGTTCTCGACGGCGTATCTTATTCGAGCGCAGAGGTCGCGCCTTACGTTGCCGGCCTTATCGCGGGCCAGAAGATGACGGAGAGCACGACCTACGCAGCAACCCCTTTCGACGACGTAACGCGGCGCTGGAGAGGTGGCAGGAGCAGCGAGCAGGAAAAGGCAGTCACCAATGGCGTTTTCCTGCTTATCTACGACGGGCGCATCGTGAAAGCCCTGGAGGGCGTCAACAGCCTTATTACGCTCCGACAGAACCAGAACAAAGCATTCAAAAAAATCCGCTCCATCCGCACGATGGACGCCATCGACAGCGATATGCAGCAGACGGCAGAAGACAACTATATCGGCAAGATCAACGGCACGACAGAAGGCAAGCAGGCGCTCATCGGCGCTTGCAAGCAGTATATGGAGGTGTGCGCACAGGGCGGCATTATCGAGCCGGGGACATACAACGTGTATCTTGACCCGACGTACCACGGCGAAAACGCAACAATTAAGCCAGAGCCGAATCAGGTATTTATCAAGTGGGAAGCGCAGGTTACGGATGTAATCGAGCAGATCTTCTCCACGTTCGTTTGTGAGTAAGGAGGCATAGCATATGGCAGGTGCAGGATTTGATTCCACTCGCGCCGTTGTAGGTACGTTTGGCTATATCTACAAAGAGGGTAAGTGGCTCAGTCAGTACAATAAATGTCAGGCCAGCGTAGATATTGGAAAGGCAGAGATTAAGCCAGCGGGCGACCGCTGGGTGCGTCACAAAGTCATCTCGCTCAAGGGTACCGGCAGCATCAGTGGCTACAAGGTCACGGATGAGCTGCTGCAGGAGGTTTCCGTCGTTGCGCACAGCGATAAGCCGTCCATGCGCACAGAGCTTATCGTGACGCTGGACGACCCCGAGGCTTGGGGCGCAGAGCGCATCCGGCTTATGAATGTGATGTTCGACAACATCGACATCGCGAATTGGGAACACTCGAAGGAAATCGAGGAAGAGTGGAAATTCACGTTTGAGGGCTTTGAGCTGCTCGACATCATCGAAGAATAACGGAGGGAAAAGATATGGCACTCGACAAGGATCTTGAAATCAGAGAGGATATGGAGGAAGCGGATATTATCACGAAGCTGCTTGAGGCAGACCCGGAACACGTTCCGACGATGGTTATTCCGCTGAAACGTCTTGGAATCCCCGTAACGATTAAGGCGTTGACGGGTAAGCAGGTTTCTCGCATTCGCGAGCGCAACACGCAGAGCATCAAGACAAAGAAGGGGCCGGTTGATAAGCTCGACTATGAGAATTTCAACATCGGCCTTATTGTTCAGGCCAGCGTGAAGCCGAAATGGGATGACCCGAAACTTCTCAATAAGCTCAAGGCTTCCAGTGGTACGGAGGTTGTCAAGCGCCTTCTTCTCGCTGGTGAGATTTCTCTCCTCGGCGAGGGCGTTCTTGACGTTTCGGGTTTTAACCTTGACCTCGATGATATAAAAAACTCATAACCGGCGGGAACACGTTTCTTTCGGTTTTGCACGCATTGAGCATCCGGAGAAATGTTACGCCGGGGCAGTTTTTTGCTATGCCTTTTATGGAGCAGAAATTTATGGTTTGCTCGATTGTGGCAGAGCTTGAAGCAGACAAGGCGATCATGGACAAGATAGAGGCACAGAGAAATGGCTGACAACAACGAATTTTACCGCTTGGACCTCGTTCTTGGCATGCAGGATAAGCTTACGTCCCAGTTGGCGAAAGTGGACAGCAAGGTCAAGAAGGTTGAAGAAAACGTCAAGCGGACAGAAAAGGCGTTCAGTCACCTCGGCAATGCGAGAGCAGAGCCGAAGGTGACTGCCGATACAGGGACAGCAGAGCGACAGTTCGACCGTATCGAAAAGCGGTTGCAGGCGCTCGACAGGAAGATCGGGAAGCCGAAAATCGACGCAGAGGACAAGACGCGCGGCAAGACCATGCAGGTCGAAAATCGGCTGCGCAGTCTTACGAGCAAGGCATGGAAGGTAACGCTCACGCTCAAGGACGGCGTGAGCAACAAACTTGCTGGGCTAAAGAACAGCCTCGCAAGCCCTATCGGTATGATGGGGATGGGCGCAGCGACGATGGGCGTAGGCGGCTTTCTTGTGGACAGCGCGCAGAAAGCGATGGACTTTTCTTATCAGATCTCGAACATCAAGGCCCTTACAAATATGGGGGACGCAGAGCTGGAACAGGTACGCAAAAAAGCCTTAGATCTCGGCGCGGCTACGCAGTTTTCGTCCATTGAGGCAGCACAAGGCATGACAGAACTTCTGAAAGCCGGTATGAGCGTTGAAGAAGTTATGAACGGCGCGACGGACGCGGCGTTGAACCTCGCGGCGGCGGGCGAATTGTCTTTGCCGGAGGCGGCAGAGATCATGAGTACCGCAATGAACGCATTTAAGGTCACGGACGCGGCACATGCGGCGGACATTCTGGCCGGGGCGGCGAACGCATCGGCTACGGACGTTCACGAGCTAAAATACGCCTTGTCGGCGGTTTCTTCCGTCGCGGCAGGCGTTGGCATGTCGTTCGACGATACCAATACCGCGCTGGCGGTATTTGCGCAGAACGGCTTGAAGGGCAGTGACGCAGGCACAAGCTTGAAAACCATGCTCATGCGCTTGGAGCCGACAACAAAATCGCAGATGGACGCATTCCAGCAGCTCGGACTCATCACGGAGCAGGGAACCAGCGCATTTTACGACGCGGAGGGACATATGAAATCCCTTGCGGATATTGCCGGACTTCTACACGACAGAATGAAGGATCTCAATCCGGAACAGCAGCAATCCCTGCTCAGCGATATGTTCGGCTCGGACGCCATTCGAGGCGGCATGATTATGCTGAAAGAGGGTGCAGAGGGCGTCCGCAAGATGCAGGAGGAAATGACGAAGTACACCGCATCAGACGTCGCAAAAACGAAGTGGGAGAATGCGAAGGGCGACATCGTGCGCCTGCAATCCGCGTTCCAAAACTTCCAGATTACAGCCCTCGCTCCCCTCGAACCGGCCATTGGAAAAGTTGCGCAGGCGCTTACGGATTTCTTCTCTGGCAGCGCAGAGGGCGCAGCAACGCAGATGGGGAAGCTCAACGACAGGATCGTCAATTTCATTGACGGCTTGGCGGGCGATGAAAAGTTTCAGAAAATGGAATGGGGCGATAAGGTTGTCTACGTCCTCGACAAGATGATGGACGCGATTTCGGATTGGGTGGACGGCCCCGGCGGGGCGCAGTTCGGCAAAGTCATGACGAAGCTTGCGGAAATCGGTATGAGGGCGTTCCTCGCGGCGCTCATAGGACTCTTTAAGGGCAGCTTGAAGGCGTTGTTTAGTGGCAACTTTGCGGGGGCCGCAGGGCTCGCCCTCGGCGGCATGATGCTTGGCGGAGGCACAATCCTAGGCGGGCTTTTTAAGGGCGGGAAAGCGCTTGGAAAGTTGGCAATGGGAGGCAAGCGCGGTCAGGCCATATACGAGGACGCAAAGGCACTCGCGGCAGAGAGCGGCAGAGGATCTATCATGTCGCGGATTGACGCGGCACGCTTCACAGCTGAGGTAAGCCCGGTAGGCAAAGCGATAGGCCGCTTGATGGAAACGACGGTCGGAAAGAGCATTGGAAAGATTGCCGGCTTTGCGTCGAAGAGACTTATGATGCCGCTCGGCGTACTCTCAGATGCGAACCAGCTGTACCAGTCGGGAGACAAAGCACGCACCGCGGGTGGCATTGCCGGACATTGGGGCGGTATGTTGCTCGGAGCCAAGGCAGGCGCA
>ULVN01082147.1_pt1 | contig 32168 bp, 26 predicted proteins | sample 1959491 | NCBI WGS metagenome assembly ULVN01 (sample SAMEA4835787, study PRJEB28245) | human gut metagenome | biome: gut microbiome; material: fecal sample | place: Denmark | collected 2008 | reverse complement strand
GGGGGAAGTATTGGATGCAGCCCCCGCCGATTTGGCGGCTGTGAAAGGGGTGGGCAAGGGCACAGCCTCTTTCTTAAAACTGGTGCGGGCCCTGTTTACGCGGTATTCTTTAGAGGAACTTCGCCAAACCGCCACTATCCGCTCGCCGGAGCAGGTGGTGCAGTATTGCAAGGCGTCTTTAGCCGGGCGGAGCGAGGAATGTTTGGAGCTGATTTATTTGTCCGTGCGTAATACGGTTATCCGCGCGGAAACGGTAGCCCTGGGGCTGATAGACCGCGTAAGTATCAGCCCGCGCAAAATTGTGGAATGTACTTTAGCCGCTAAAGCCTCGGCGGTTATTTTGGTGCATAATCATCCGTCCGGGGATGTCACGCCGTCTTTGGAGGACATTTTGCTCACGCAGGAAGTAGTAGAGGCGGCGCGCCTGTTGGGCATTAGTGTATACGACCATATTATTGTAGGCAGACAGACTTATTACAGCTTAAAAGCGAACGGGAAAATATAATGAATCTATTAAAAGAAGTATTAAAACATCAAGTATATCCGGCCATGGGTTGTACGGAGCCGGTATCGGTGGCGCTCTGTGCGGCCTATGCCGCCAAAGCCTTGGGCGAAAAACCGCAAAACGCCGTATTTAAGTTGGATGCCGGCACCTATAAAAACGGTATGGGAGTCCGTATCCCTAATACAGACGGCGAAAAAGGCAACCTGTTGGCCGGGGCTATGGGTTTACTGATTGCCAAGCCGGAGCTGAATATGCAAGTGTTGGGTGGGGCGGATGCGGACATTCTGCGCCGCGCCAAAGAAATGGTAAAAGAGCGCCGGGTGGCGGCGGAAGTGGCCCGCGGCGTGCAAGGCTTTTGGGTGGAGTGTTTGCTTACCGGGGAGAACGGCGCCCAAGCGCGGTGTGTGATTTCCGGCAGTCATACGGAAGTGACCCACCTTTCCAAAAACGGAACCGTGCTGACGGAAAAGCAACAAACCGCGTGCGGGGTTCAGCCGGCCCAGTTTAAGCAGGCGTTAAAAGCGGCTACTTTGCAGGATTTACTGGCCGCCGCTCAAGCCGCCGACGCGCAAGATTTGGCCTACCTGAAAAAAGGGGTAGAAATGAACCTGAAAGCGGCCGAAATGGGCCAGGCTTTGCAAAAAGTGGGCTTTTATATTAAAGAATTAGTGCGCAAGGGCCTTTTGCAAATGGATTTAATTTCGTCCACCAAAATTTTAACGGCCTGTGCGGCCGACGCCCGCATGGACGGCCGCGCCGTGCCCGTTATGAGCAGCGGCGAATCCGGCAACCAAGGGGTAGTGACCATTTTAGTCCCTTGGAAAGTGGGCAAAGAAATGGGCGTAGACGAAACCACCATTTTACACAGTATTGCGCTTTCCCACCTGTTAAACGGTTATGTAAAAGTGTTCACCGGGGAACTGGCCCCCATTTGCGGCTGTGCGATTGCGGCGGGTGTAGGGGCCACGGCGGCGATTGTATACCAACAGCGCGGGGCAAATATCCCGGCGATTACGCTGGCCATTAATAACATCATCAGCGATATTGGCGGCATGCTGTGCGACGGTGCCAAAAGCGGTTGCGCCTTAAAAGTGGTCAGCTCTACCGATTCCGCCATCCGCTCCGCTTATATGGCCATTCACGATTACGGCATTACGGAAGTGGAAGGTTTTGTGGGCCGCACGGCCGAGGAAACTATCCAAAATTTGGGCAACATTTCCAGCGAAGGCATGAGCAAGGTAGACCCGATGATTGTGCATATTATGCAGGAAAAATCTTGCCGGTAATACGGTTTTAGTAAATCGGACAGATAAAAAAAAGCTCCCCGCGTTGTGCGGGGAGCCTTTTTATTAAGTGGGTGCTTAAAACGGCTTATTTTTCCAGTCGGTCTAAACGGCTTTGGGCCTTTCCTGCGTAAGCGTCCGTCGGGTTGGAAATAATCAGCTTTTTATACATAGCGGCCGCTTGCGGGTTTTTGCCTTGTTTTTCGTAGCAGTAGCCCAGTTCAAACATAATTTCCGGCGCGCGTTGGTTCTGCGGATAAGCCAGCAGGATTTTTTCCAGCGTGACGGATTTTTGGCTCCGGTCTTTTAAGCGGCGGTCGGCCACGTTGGCGGCTTTTAACATGGTGGCAACGTATTTGCTTTCGTCCGCCTTAAATGTTTCGGCCGTTTGCAAAAGCATGGTGTAGGCGCTTTGGTAATCTTTCATTTTGGCGTACACGTCCGCTTTGCCTTGCATGGCCCCATAGGCGGCCGGTTGGCCGGCCAAATGTTCAATGGCTTTATTGTAGTAGGCAATAGCGTTGTCGTAATGTTTGTTGTTTTCTTCCATAATGCCTAAATGTTTATACACAACGCCTACTTCCACGGAGTCCGGGTAGCGTTTGAGGACTTCGTTATACATAGCCGTGGCGGTTTGCGTGTCTTTTAAGTCGTCCGCGTATACGTCTGCCGCCATGCGCAAACTGGCCGCGCGGAACTCCGTTTTGGGGTACAAGGCGGCTACTTTTTTGTACTGGGCGGCGGCCGCTAACGGATTGGCGTTGCGGCGGTGCAAATCCCCCAGTAAAATTTCCAGTTTGTCATTTTGGGCGTATTCGGGTTCTTCGGCCAGGAAACTTTCAAATTCTTCTACGGTAGCGGCGTATAAATCCGGCGTTTTAATGCTGTAAAGCGCCCGCAAAAAGGCTTCCCGCTTTTGTTGCGCTTGATAACTAGCGGTATCGGCCGCGAGCAATTTTAAGGCTTGGCCTTTTTGGGTTTTGTCCAACTCGTTCATCACGCTTTCCACCCGCGTGCTTAACAGGGCGGAATCGTTGGCGGCCGGGAATAAATAATGCGCTTTAACCAGGGTGGCCAAGGCTTGCGGATACTCCGTTGCGCGGGCGAATAAATCGGCCTGCAAGAGGAGTGCTTCTTTGGCTTGCGGCTCCTTGGCAAAGCGTTTTTGCCAGACGGTAAGCGCATCGGCCAATGCCGCCGCGTAGGCGCGGTCTTGGCGGCGGTTATCGGAGGTTAAGCGGGATTGCGCTTGGTAAAACCGGAGCGCGTCTTCCGCTTCTTTAGCCCCGGCGCTGACGGCCAAAGCCAACAGTAAAACACTGAATAAAATTTTTTGCATAACTTCTCCTAGCGGTAGTTGGTAAATTGCAATTCTACGCCAAAATCCCCATTTTTAAGTAAAGCCATGGTGGCTTGCAATTCATCTTTGGATTTGGACGACACGCGCAACTGGTCCCCTTGGATAGACGCGGATACTTTTAATTTGGCATCTTTAATAGCGCGGGAAATTTCTTTGGCTTTATCCGCCGGAATGCCTTGCTGGATTTTGACGGTTTGTTTGGCGTTGCCGCCCAAGGCGGATTCAATTTTTTGGGGCTGCATATTTTTAAGCGGAATACCGCGTTTGGCAATGCGGGTAAAAATAATATCGCGCAGGGTGTTTACCTTGTATTCGTCACTGGAGCCCAGGTGGAGTTCGTTATCCTTTTGGTTTAATTCAATGGTGGAATGGGTACCCTTAAAATCGTAGCGGTTGGTAATTTCTTTGTTAGCCGCGGAAACGGCTTCCGAAATTACGTTTAGGTCTACTTTAGAAACAATATCAAAGCTATAATCTGCCATAAAAAGCGTTCTCCTTGCGTTCTGCGTTTTTTTGTTCCTATATTATATATTTTTTTGTACAATACAAGGGAAGCACCGCCGTACAAAATATTCGTAAAACTTATCTAAACGGAGGTTTCGCCAGGGGGCCGCACAGGCACCCTACACACGCGAAAGAGCCTTATGTACATCAAAACACGTCTTACTGTTATGAACTTTCTCCAGTATGCCGTCTGGGGCGCTTATTTGACTTCTATGGGCGCTTTTTTGGCAAACGTGGGGCTGGCGGAGAATATTGGTCTGTTCTTCGCTACGCAGGGGTTTGTTTCCCTGTTTATGCCGGCTGTTATCGGCATTGTGGCGGACCGGTGGATTGCCGCCGAAAAACTGCTGGGGATTTGCCACTTTTTAGCCGCCGTGTTTTTGGGTGCGGCCGCTTATATGGGTGCCCAACCGCAGGTAGCGTTTGCCCCGGTATATACTTTTTATACGCTTAGCGTGGCGTTTTATATGCCCACGATTGCGCTTTCCAACTCGGTGGCGTACTCGGTTTTGCGCCAGAACGGGGTGGATACGGTGTCGGCATTCCCGCCTATCCGCGTGTTCGGTACGGTGGGTTTTATTTGCGCCATGTTGACCTCCAACTTTACGGGTTTCCAAAATACCTATATGCAGTGGAATTTCTCCGCTATTTTAGGGCTTATTTTGTCCGTATACTGCTTTACCCTGCCTCTTTGCCCCACTTGTGCGGAAAAAGCCAAATCCTTGGCGGAAGCGCTGGGCTTAAAAGCGTTTGCCTTGTTCAAAGAAAAGAAAATGGCGGTGTTTTTCATTTTCTCTATGCTACTCGGGATGTCCTTGCAGATTACCAACGCCTATGCCAACCCGTTTATTAACGGTTTCAATATGTTGGACGGTTTTTCCGGCTCTTGGGGGGCCAATAACGCCAACGCGCTGATTTCGCTTTCCCAAGTATCCGAAACCTTGTGTATTTTGCTGATTCCCTTTGCCTTAAAACGCTTTGGTATTAAAAAGGTAATGCTTATCAGCATGGGCGCGTGGGTATTGCGCTTTGGGCTGTTTGGCCTGGGCAACCCCTCTACGGGTGTGGGGATTGCGTTACTCATTGTTTCTATGATTGTATACGGGGTGGCGTTTGACTTCTTTAACGTGTCCGGCTCCCTGTATGTGGATAAAGAAACCGACCCGTCTATCCGCTCCAGCGCGCAGGGCGTGTTTATGTTGATGACCAACGGCTTTGGGGCCATGATTGGTACGTTGGGCGCCCAATGGGTTATTAACAAACTGGTCAACGTGCATATTGCCGATTATGCGGCCCAATACGGCGCGTTGGCGCAAGGGGCCACCTATCCGGCGGATTTTTCTGCCTTGATTGAAAAAGGGTGGTCTTGCTCGTGGTTTATTTTCTCCGGCTTTGCGTTGGTGGTAATGGTGCTGTTTGCCTTTATCTTCAAATATAAACACGAACCGGAAGCCATCAAATAAAAAAAGAATGCTTTTACCGTGCGCGGGCCTTTTATAAGGCCCGCGCTTTTTTTGGCTGGAATTTTATAAAGGGGTTGTTTTGTTTTTTTTTTTTTGATAAATTTTGATTATGAGCAAAATTTATCAAAAAAAGACTAAAAGCATAAAAAACCGCGTAAAGGGCCGTTTAGGCGGCTTTACGCTGATTGAATTATTGGTCGTAGTGCTGATTATCGGTATTTTGGCGGCGGTTGCGGTGCCGCAATACCAAGTAGCGGTGGCCAAATCCCGCTTGGGGGCTATTCAAACGAATGTAAAAGCAATTGCGGAAGCCTCGGAGCTGTATTATATGGCAAACGGGGCGTACGCGCCGGATGATATTACCGTGTTAGATATTTCGGAAATGTCCGGCTGTGTACAAAAAGGTACCGGAAATATGCAGTGCGGCGATTATTGGTACGATTACAATGCCGGCGGTACTTGGACCTCGGAAAGTCGGGTGGATGGATGCGTTTATTCCAATGGGGTTAGAACCGTCTGTTATTTACAGTATTTGGCGCATAGCCCCAGCCGGGCCGACCAACGCTATTGCTTGGCTAGTGACAATACGGAACTATCCCACAAGGTTTGTAAATCCATGGGTGGAACGTCGGAAGGAGGAACGTCTTATCGGCTCCCGTAAAAATTACTCCCCCGCTTTAGGCGGGGGTTTTCATTTAGTACAATATATGCTATGGAGATACTAACTCAAATTTTAGATGTTTTTTTACATTTGGACGCCCACTTAAACGCTTGGGCCGCCTTGATGGGGTGGTGGTTGTATTTGGTGCTGTTTGTGGTCGTGTTTTGCGAAACGGGGCTGGTGGTCACGCCGTTTTTGCCGGGGGATTCCCTCTTGTTTGCGTGCGGTGCGTTGGCCGCCACGGCCGGGAGCCCGCTGGATTTATGGGTGTTGGTGCCCCTTTTATGGGTGGCCGCGGTGCTGGGTGATTTTTGCAATTATGAAATCGGAAAGTGGTTCGGCCCCAAAGTGTTCACGCGCAAAAACAGCCGTTTATTAAATATAGACCACCTGAATAAAGCGCACGCTTTTTATGAAAAATACGGCGGTAAAACCATTATATTGGCGCGGTTTATTCCCATTATCCGCACGTTTGCCCCGTTTGTGGCGGGCATTGGCAAAATGACTTATTTTCACTTTGCTTCTTTTAACGTGGTAGGCGCGGCCCTGTGGGTGGCATTGTTTGTTTTTGGTGGCTACTTTTTTGCGGATTTGCCTATGGTACAAAAGCATTTCCACTATGTGCTAGTGGCCATTATTGTACTTTCCTGCCTGCCGGCGGTGTTTGAATTTTGGAACGAGCGCCGCAAAGCGCGCCAAGCCAAATAGGCTTTACATCATAAAAGGGCTTTTTCTTCCAACTCCACGGGTAAATGCCCGTGGGGTTTTATTTCGCCCAAAATCAGTTTGGCGGCCGATTGGAGCGCATAGCGGCTCATACCGTAAGTAGCCAATACGGCGTCCGCTTCCGGATAGTTCGGAATGTCGTACGGGCTCATGGTAGAAATAAACACCGTGTTGGGGTTTTCCTGTATCAGGCCGTTAATGGCATTTTTTTGGTTGATGTTGGTTTTGTCCGCCCATTGTAAACTGGTCAGCACCAGTAAATCGGCCCCTTTGGCACAGGCGGCGGCGCGGCGGGAATCTTTCGCGCGCGGCGTAAGGGCCGCATTGTAGGTGCGCACGTTCCAGCCGTTTTCCAAAAACGGTTTTCCGAAATCGGGCAGTTGGTCCGCAAAGCGGGCCGGGGCAAAAAATACGGCGCACACGGTGGGTTTTTTGCCGTCTGCCCGGGCGGGCTTAAACGGCAGTAAACGGCGGCGGTCCCGTACCAGGGTGACGGCTTTATCGCTTACATCCTGCAACGCGGCCAAAAAGGCTTTGTCCGTCGGGCCGGGTACCGGGAGCGGGCCGTCCAAAAGGCCCAAATCTTTTTTAAGCTCAAAAATGCGGCGGGAGGCTTCTTCCATCCGGGTATTATCTTTGCGTTTGAGCAGGGTAGCTTTCATTCGGGCAAAAACCGTATCCGGCTTAATGTAGCGGCCAAGTAGCAGCATATCTCCGCCCGCATCTAACGATTTGACGGCGCAATCCGGTATTTTGCAGAAAAAAGTGGTGCTTTTCATATCCAAACTATCGGTGACTACAAAGCCCTTAAAACCCATTTTTTCGCGCAAAAGGCCGTGTAAAATGGGGCGGGAAAAGGTGGAGATGTTGCGGTCATCTAACGCCGGGTACATAATGTGCCCCGTCATCACCCCGGGCACCCCTTGGCGGATAGCCTCCGCAAACGGAGCCAGGTGGATTTTTTCAATCACGGCTTTGGAATCGTGTACCACCGGCACGCGGTAGTGGGAATCCACCGTGGTATTGCCATGCCCCGGGAAGTGCTTAACCACGCTGATAATGCCCGCCGCTTGAAAGCCGTTCATTAACGCCACCCCCATTTTGGTCACGTTGGCCGGGTCCGAGCCGAACGAGCGCACCCCGATAATGGGGTTATGCGGGTTGCTGTTTACATCTAATACGGGGGAAAAGTTGATATGCACGCCCGCGCGGCGCAGTTCCAATCCGGCCAGATAAGCGGCGGTGGCGGCGGAGTCTTCGTCTTGCGTGGCGGAAAACATCATATTGGTCGGCAAGTATTCAAAACCCAGCGTAATGGGGGTGTAGACGGTGCCGCCTTCGTAGTCAATGGAAATAAGTAGCGGTATTTTGTGCGGGCTGCGGGCGGCCCAGGTTTGCAGTTTGGTCACCAGGTCGGTCGTTTGTTTGAGTGAGTAATTGCCCCACTGAATCAGCACCCCGCCGATTTTGCCGGATTCTATGGCTTTGCGGTTTTGTTCGGCACTGTCCACATCCACAAATAAAACCAACGTCTGCCCGAGTTTTTCGTCAAAACTCAAGTCTTCAAATTTTACTTCTGCCTGGGCCCATAGCGGGGTGAGCAGGAAAAGGGTTAAAAAAAGCCATTTTTTCATGCGTTTATCCGTAAAATTGCCATTTCGGCCGGGGCAAACAGGCGCAGCGGCATCCCCCAATAAAACCAGCCGGAAGTGACGTATAAATTCATTAAATCTACCTGATACAAGCCGTAAATATGCGGGTATTTCCAGCGGACTAAAAAATTGAACGGAAAAATCTGCCCGTTGTGCGTGTGCCCGCTAACCATAAGCCCTACTCCCGCGTCGGCCGCGATTTGTTCATAAAGCGGCTGGTGGCTTAAATAAAACAGCGCATCCGTTTCCGGGCGTTGGGAAAGCAACTCTTTTACTTGCCGGGCCGTCACCCGCGCGGTGCGGATGTCGTTAACTCCGGCCAAGGTGAGCCCTTCAGCCGGGCGGGCCGTTTGGTTTTGCAGTAAAGTAATGCCGCTTAAACGGTAAAATTCCAAGGCGTTTTCATAGCCGTTGTAGTATTCGTGATTGCCCAGTACCCCGTATTTGCCGAGCGGGGCCTGAAAACGGTTTAAGGCGGCGGCGTATTTTTCCCGGTGCGGGCCGTATTCAAACACATCCCCCAACACTAACAGCAAATCCGGCTTTTCCTGTTGCAACGTGTTCAGCGCGCGTTCAAAGCGCGCCACGGATACGCCCATGCCCAAGTGGCTGTCCGAAAGTAAAGCTACTTTTATTTGCGGGGCGCCTTCCACATACACGTCCACCGTTTTAACGGCCGGGTTTTTAAGCCCGCCCCACAGGGCCGTCCCCCACAAAGCCACCGTAAAAGCCACACTTAAAATGCCCAGCGTCCGCCCGGCGTGAATGTGCCAAAACAGTAAAATCCATTGGATAAACGCAAACAGCATACATACGCAAAACGCAATAAAGGCAAACCCTACCCACACATTCGTAAAATAGTATAAACTTTGGGCCAGCGGGCCGAAATGGTGGTGCGGAAAAGTCAGCCCCCAACGCACCAGTAAGGATAATACCAAGGGAACGCCCACCGCCGCGTATTTGAACGGAACGGACGGGAACGCATAGTGGAGCCAGGCTCCGGCGGTAAATTGCATTAAAAATAATAAAAAACAGGCCACCCAAAAGAAAACGGAAAACATAACCCCTCGCCACAAAACGAATCCCGCGCCAAATAAAAAATGCTTTACGCGGGTACAAGTATATTGTAATAAAATTCCTCAATAATAAGTATAATATATTTATATTCTATATTTAGAGGATACCAATAACTATGACCGTAAGAGTAAGATTTGCCCCTTCGCCGACCGGATTTTTACATATCGGCGGGGTGCGCACGGCGCTTTTCAATTACCTTTTCGCCAAAAAGAACAAAGGCACATTTTTGCTCCGCATAGAAGATACGGATGAGGAACGCTCCACCCAAGCCTCCACGGATGCTATTTTTGAAGGTATGCAGTGGATGCAGTTGAATTGGGACGAGGGCCCGTTCCCGGACGGAACCTCTAAAGGGCCGGATGCGCCGTATTACCAGGCTATCCGCGCCGACCAGGGCATTTATAAAAAATACATTGACCAGCTGATTGCCGAAGGCAAAGCCTACAAATGCTATTGCACGGAAGAAGAACTGGAAGCCAACCGCCAAAAATGCTTGGCGGAACACCGCCCGCCCAAATACAGCGGCAAATGCCGGGATTTAACCCCCGAACAGCAAAAAGAGCTGGAAGCCCAAGGCCGCAAATACGTTATCCGTTTCCGTATGCCGCAGGAAGGCGACGTGGAATGGGACGATATGATTCGCGGACATGTTAAATTTGCCAGCAAAGATTTGTACGATTTGGTTATCCAAAAAACCAGCGGCTACCCCACTTATAACTTTGCCGTGGTGGTGGATGACCATTTAATGCGTATGACGCACGTTATCCGCGGGGATGACCACATTTCCAATACTCCGGCGCAAATTCAAATTTACCGCGCGTTGGGGTGGAAAGAGCCTATTTTTGCCCACTTGTCCATGATTCACGGGCCGGACGGCAAAAAACTTTCCAAACGCCATGGGGCTACCAACGTGGTGGAATTCCAAAAAATGGGGTATTTGCCCGAAGCCTTAAAAAACTACCTGGCCTTGTTAGGGTGGGCGACGGCGGATTCCCAGCAGTTGTTTGCCCCCGGGGAATTGGAAGAAAAATTTGATATTGCCGGCTGTCAGCCCAGCCCGGCGGTTATGGACCCCGAAAAACTGAACTGGATGAACGGGGAATACATCCGCCATACGCCTATTGCGCGGTTGACGGATTTGGCGTTGCCGTTTATTCAAAACGCCGGGATTGACGTGTCCAAGACGGACCGCGCCCGCCTGGAAGGCATTATCGGCCTGGAACAGGAAAAATATAAACTGCTTACGGAAATCCCGGATTTAATCCGCTTTTTCTTTGAAGCGCCTAAATTTGAGCAAGAAGCGTTGGAAAAAGTATTTTCCAAGCCGGAAGCCAAAACCGTATTGGAAGGCATGATTAAAGTGTATGGGGACTTGGCGGACTTTACCGAGGCCAACCTGGAAACCGCCGCCCGCGCTTATGCCAAAGCCAACGGGATGAAAGCCGGGCAGATTTTCCACCCGGTGCGTGTGGCTGTATCCGGCCGCACCCACGGGCCTACCCTGTTCAAAATGTTGGAATACATGGGTAAGGAAACCGTCCTCGCGCGCTTAAACGCGGCGCTGGCGCTTTGCAAATAAAAGTATCCCGGGTTCCCCCGGAAGGAACGGCATGAAATACTGGCTTTTTGAGCGTGGTGATGTGGTGGGCCCTTTCCCGGCGGAAGAATTGACCGGGCGGGAGGGGTTCGGCCCGCAGAGTTTAGTATGCCCGGAAGACCGGGGGGACGACGATACTTTTTGGAAAGAAGCGCAATTTTACGAAGATTTTGCCCCGGCGTCTGCTCCCGCCCCGGCAGAGCCGGACGGAAAACAAGCCTCCGCTGTGCCGGAGCCCGCGCAACCGGCTGAAAAAAAAGACGTATTTGACGAAGAATTGGACTCTTTATTGAGTGAAAATAACCCGTTGGCCGAGGCGGAGCCATCCGCCGGAGAAACGGCCGAAAAAGTCCACTTCCCGCCCCATGAGCCTGCCAAATCCGGCCCGATTGAAGATTATTTCAACAATATACAAGGGGGGGATTTGGGCAATATTTTGGGTATCCCGGACCCGAATGAAAATTCCGATATGAATTTGGCGCGCGCGTTTGAAAAGCAGTTCAAACAAACGGAACCGCCCCTGCAAACGCAAACCCCGGTGCAGATAGAGTCCGGCCCCTTTGATGAATTTACCGCCAAAGAAGATTTGGACGATTTAACCCCCGGCGACGGCCTGGCCGCGGTGGCACCGCTTAACGACAACGGCGCCCCGGTGGTGCTGGCGGAAAAGCCGCTCCCGGCCGAAGAAAAACCGAAATTCCGCCTGCGTAAAAAGCAGGAGCCCAAACCCGGGGAAGACAAAACCGCCCCCCGGGCAGAAACGCAATCCGCACAAGAAAAGCCTGCTGCCGGGGAACATTTGCACCCCGCGCAAGCAGTGCCCACCCAAACGGCCGTTCCGGACGAAAAACAAACCCCCGCTATGCAGGAACCTGCCGGGCAAATTCCCGCAGATAAAAAATCTGCGCCGGAAAAGGCGTCCGCCGAGGAACCCCAACCGCAAGCGCAGAAAGAAGAAACTTTAACCGAAGAAAAACAACCTGCCGAAACGCAGGCTCCGGCCGAAAAAGCGGAAGAAATTTCGCCTGCCGGGGCGGCGGACGGAGAAACCGTTTTGCCGGAAGAAACCCAACCGCAAACGCAGGGTGCCGTTTCCCCGGCCGAACAAGCGGAGCCTGCCCCCGCACCGCAAACAGAAACAACCGGGGCCGCGGAGGGTGCGCCGCTCCGGGCCGCCCAAGAAGTCCAGCCGGAACCCGCGCCGCAAGCGGAGCCGGAAACGGAAGAAATGGATTCTATTCCCTTGTCCGTGGCCCGGGAGCCGCTGGCTCTTTCCGTAAAAAACCCGGACGGATTAAAAGAAGCGCCCGCGGAGGAAACCCCTGCTCCGGCCAACGGCCCGGCAGAAACGGCGGAGCCGGAGGAGCAAACCCGCTTCCCGCAAGAAAAACCGATTTTGGATATACAAGAAACGGCGGAGGAGCAAACTTCCCAAACCGCGCAAGAGCCGGAGGGGAACGCGCCCCAATCTGCCCCAGAGGCGGAAAAAGAAACTTCCCAAGCCACGCAAGCACCTCAAGAAAGCGCACCGCAAGCTACGCAAACGCCGGAAGAAACCCAACCGCAAGAGTCGGAAAAAGAAAGTCCCCAAGCCGCGCAAGTTTCGGCCGGGGAGCAAACGCTTGCGTCTGCCGCGCAAGACCCGGTGGAAGAAATTATGTCCGGGGCGGTGGAGGTAAATACCGCGCCCGAAGTGCCGGAGCCGATAAAGCAAGTGGCCCCGGTGGTGGAGCCGCAAGTCAACCGGGTGAAACCCAAACTTAAAAAAACGCCGGAAATAGAACAATTTTTAACGGAAAAGATTTTGCCGGCGGATGAGCCGCCCGCCCGCCGGAACAAAGGCGTGCTTTGGGCGGGGGTGTTGCTTGTTTTGTTATTGTTGGCGGGTGGTTTTTTACTGCTGTTAAAACCGGCCGCTACCAAGCCGGAAACGGCCCCGGCCGCCCAGCCGCTTACGCAATCGGGCGGGGCGGTGGAAGAACTGATGCCGGATGCCGCCGTTCAGCCGGAAGTGCCAACGGCCCAAGAGGCGTTGTCTTTACCGGGGGCGCCGTCTGCCAAGGCCAAGTCTGCCGCACCTGCCGCGCCGGAATTAAACCCGGTGGATACGGCGCGCCAAATTGTGCAAAATTACAATTTACCTAATTTTAATGGCAAAGTATCCGATTATTTTGATAGGATTTATAAGGATAAGCTAGCCCAAGGATACAGCGCAACTTGGTCTGCCGAGCGTTTGCATAATAATGTATATATTGTAAAATACCGTTTAAGCAAAACGCGCTCTGAACCTGTGGTTTATATTTTTCAGGTAGATGTTGCCCGCAATAAACTGACAGGCGCGCTGAATAATATTACGTTGGACTTGGTTGGAAAAATAAAATAAACCGAAAGAGGGTCATATTATGATAATCATGGACGATTTGTTCAAACTGATGAAAGCCAAAAATGCTTCCGATATTCACCTGACGGTGGGTGTGCCGCCTGTACTGCGTATTGAGGGGCGCTTGTATGCCACGCAATTTGAAGTATTGACGAAAGAAAGCGCGCAAACGCTGATTTATTCTATTATGACGGACGAACAACGCCAACAATTTGAAGAACATTTGGAGTTGGACTTTTCCTTCGGCTTAAAAAGTTTGGGCCGTTTGCGTGTAAACATTTACAAACAAAAAGGTTGTGTGGCCGCCGCGTTGCGTTCCATTCCTAATGAATTTAAGTCCTTTGAACAGCTTAACCTGCCGCCCGTGGTGTACAACATTATGAAGTTAAACAAAGGTCTAGTGCTGGTGACCGGGTGTACGGGGTCCGGTAAATCTACCTCTTTGGCCAGTATGATTAACTACCTGAATATGAACGAAAGCAACCATATTATGACGGTAGAAGACCCTATCGAATTCGTACACCAGCACCGGCGCAGTATTGTAAACCAGCGCGAAGTAGGCTCGGATACGCTTTCCTTCCAGGCCGCCTTGAAACACTTTTTGCGTCAGGACCCGGATGTCATTCTGGTAGGTGAGTTGCGCGATATTGAAACCATTGAAGCGTGCTTGACCCTGGCTGAAACCGGGCACTTGGTGTTTGCCACCCTGCACACCAACGACGCCGTGCAGTCCGTCAACCGTATTATTGACGTGTTCCCGGCTAACCAACAGCCGCAGGTGCGCACCCAGCTATCCTTTGTGTTGGAGGCGATTTTGTCCCAACAGCTTATTCCTACGTTGGACGGCCGCCGCGCCATGGCGTGCGAAGTGTTATTGGCCAACTCGGCCGTGCGCAGTTTAATCCGCGACGGAAAAGCCGAACAAATCCTTTCCACCATGCAAACCAATGCCGGTATGGGTATGATTACCATGAACCAGGCTTTGGGGGATTTGTATATCCAAAAGAAAATCAGCTATCAGGAAGCGATTGGCCACTCGGGCGACCCGTCCGGCCTGAAAACGTACTTACAGCAAAAACTGGGTACGGGGAACTTCAAATAAAAAAGTTTGTTTACCACACGGAGCGCGTTTTACAGCGCTCCGTTTTTTTTTGTGTTTTTGAAACCCCCGCCTGTGCCGGGCCCATAAAAAACCGCCCTCTTGCAAAGGGCGGTTGCGGGAGAAACTTTTTTTACGGGCACACGCGGATAAAATAGTTGGTGCCCACGGCATCGGCTATTTCCAGCGGTACTTCTTCTACAAAGGCGTTTTGGGTCCAGCCGCTTTGGTACGGCGCTTTTAAGTTAAAGCTCGTTTTGGCGGTCACCATGCCCCATTTATAATCGGTCAAATTCGCCTTGCTGTTGGTGCGGAAAGAAAACGTGAGCGACGTATCCCGGTTGAGGAAAGACGGCGCCATATACGCTTTACGCAGGGAGCCAGCGTTGCCTTCTATAAATTGGGCGGGGGCAATTACAATCAAAACCTCGTCTGTCCGCCCGAAAGCGGCGGCCTCGTAATGGGGTTGCAAAATTTCGGTCCACGCGCGCAAGTTGTTTTGCACGGAACCGCCCGGTTGCTGTTTGAGCGGAATTAAAATAGCTTCCCCTTGCTGTAAAATCGTTTGCACTAAAATATCCGCGCCGTTTTCCTGCTGGAACCGCGCATAAGAGCCGGCGGTAAACAGCTGGTTGCTTTCCGGGAAGTACGGGCTGGCAACTACCAATTTTTTACCCGGATTGTTTTTGCGTACGGATTGAATCAATTTGCTTAATTGCCAGCGGGTGCCGTCGTTAATATCGGCGGCAATAAAAATGCGGTTGGCTTTACGGGTCAGGCGGTTGTAAGCAACGGAATTGACGTGTACAACATCCCGCTTTACATAAGGGGCGGCTTTGGCGGCGTGGGCACGCACGAACGAAACATCTTTAACGGCCGATTGGTATATAGGGGATGTTTTGCGCAAACTTTGGGCCAGGGCCCAGTGGGAGAGCGCATTTTTATCCCGGTTATTTTGAAAATTACGCACCCTCCACAGGCGGTTGGCCCGGAGCAGTGCTTCCGAAATTTGGGCATGCTGAACTTTTTTACCCGCGTTTTGGGTGGCAATTTTAAGGGTCGGCAATGTTTTGGCCGCTTTTTGTTCCGCATTGGAAACGGCTTTTTTGGCGGCGCCTTTCCACCCTTGCGCGTTGGAAAGGGTGGGGAAAGAGGTGCAAAGTAGGGCAGTTATCAAAAAAGTTAGCGTGTTCTTCATACTTTTATTATAAAGGGCGCCGCTTTGCTTGGCAAGGGCCAAAAGTCCTAGGCGCTCATAGGCCCATCGGAAAGGGTTTGCTTATCACGCAGTTTGCGGTGGTAAGTAATGGCAAAGCGGTGTACTTCGTCGCGTATTTCCATTAAAAGGTTTAGGGCCGGGTCACCCAGCGGCAGTTTAATGCTTTGCGCCGCGCCGGGCAGATAAATGCCCTCGTTGGTTTCGGCCAGCGCAATAAACGGGATATACAAGCCCGCGCGTTCAAAGGCGTTCATGGCGGCGTGAATTTGGCTCTTGCCGCCGTCTAACAAAATAAGGTCCGGCGTTTGGGCGGGGTCCCGCTTGATTTGCCGCAAACGGCGGAAGACGTTTTCTTCCATCATGGTAAAATCACTGCCGCCGCGTTCCGGCAGTTTGGAGCGTATTTTGAAACGGCGGTAATGTTCGTGGTTTTTTTCGCCGTTGATAAAGCACACCATACAGCCCACCGCTTCGCGCCCGAATAAATGGGAGTTATCAAACGCTTCTATGTGGGAGGGGATTTTGTGCATGCCGATAACCTGCGCCAAGCGTTTTAGTTTATCCGTATTATCCATGGCGGTGACGATTTGCTGTTCGTTAAATTGACCCACCAAAACGCGCTCTTTCATGTGGGTTAAGGCACTTAAAAAATTGCGGTAGACGGCCGCTTGTTCATACTCCAAATTTTGGGCGTGGCGGCGCATGAGGGCCGTAATACTGCGGGTGATGTTTTCAAAATCCCCGGATAAAAATAACGCCATGCGTTCGGCCAGTTGGCGGTAATGTTCGTACGAAATTTTCCCCGCGCAGGGGGCCGGGCATTGGCCGGTGTGGTAATAAATACAAGTGTTGATTTTGCGCTCGTCTAACGGCTTTTCGCGCGAAAAACTCCACTTGCACGGGCGCAAAGGGGCGTATTTGCTTTTCCATAAAAAGCGCAGTAAACTTTTAACAATGCTGGATTTGGGGTACGGCCCAAAGTATAAGTCTTTACCCGGAATGTGCCGCCGGGTAAGCAAAACGCGGGGGAAGTCTTCGCTCATGGTCAGTTTCAAATACGGGTAGCTTTTGCCGTCTTTGCCCAGGGAATTAAAAAACGGTTGGTAGCGCTTGATGAGCTTTTCTTCCAGCACCAGGGCGTCGCGCTCGCTGGCGGTGGTGATGTAGTCTATCTTAGCGATTAACGGCAGTAAACAGGGCAGTTTCCAACCGCGTGAATAGAGGTTGGATTCCTGAAAATATTGCTTGACCCGGTCCGACAAGTTTTTGGCCTTGCCGATGTAAATAATGGTGCCTTCTTTGGCACGCATAATATAAACGCCGGGCTGGCGGGGCAAAAGTTCAATTCTGTAATCCATTATTTATATTTTAACATTTCCCCCAAAATAAACGCATGCGGGACAAAATGTTAGGAAGAAATAGCCATAAAACACATTTTTTTGCTAAAATAAATAAAGCAAAAGATATTGTATCGTTTTCTGCATAAGCCGAGGCAACTAAAAAAAAGTTGACCCGGCAGGCTATAATTAAATACAATATATATAACAGATTTTTGTATAGAGGAAATGCTAAATGGCTAAATTGAAAACCGGTAGACATACCAGCGCTTTGAAAGCCCAGCGCCAAGCTGAGAAGAGAACTTCCCAGAATAAAGGGCTGATTAAAAAGGTCCGCGTGGCCACCAAAACCGTAAAAGCCGCCGTTGCTACGGCCGCCGCTACGCTGAACGAAGATTTGAAAAAAGCGGAATCTTGCATTGACAAGGCTGCCAAAAAGAATGTAATTCATTGGAAAACGGCCGCCCGCAAAAAATCCCGCTTGGCTAAAGCCGCCAACAAAGCCGCGGCCGCCAAATAAGTTTTTTGCAAACCCAAAAACACTCCCGGAAAGGGAGTGTTTTTTTATATATTAACGCTGCGCCCTGCCGCGGGCGCGGCATATAAAAACTTGTAGAGCTCGCCCGTATAAAGTATAATATACTTACCGGTAAGTAAAAATTATAAAAATTATTTTAATTATGAAAATAAAGTTAGTGGTATTGTTGCTCAGTTTATGCCCGTTGGCGGCATACGCGGCTGAAAAGCCTGTTTTTACCCACAAGGCGGGGGAAGTGGCCCTCGGTTTGGGGGTCAAAAGTTCCACCCCAGGTTTGGGGACGGATTGGGGCGAGTTTAATATAGAAAACCGCACCACGGGGGTAGCGCATGATGCCAAGCCCGGCACTCCCAGCATTGGTGGGGATTTGCAGGCGGTGTACTTTGTAAACCCGTGGCTGGCGGTGGGGGCATCCGTAGGAGATGAATATTTTGACCACGATATTGCCAGCGGCGTGGAAAAAGACATTGATACCTTTATTAAAAACGGTTTGTTTTTGGTGCGCGTGTATGCCAATCCGCAAAGCCGCTATAAAGTGTATTTCCCGCTAGCGGTGGGCGTGGCGCGGATTGACAGCCGTGCGGATTTAAGCCCGGCGGAGCATTTTAAGTATACGGGTTTTGCCGCCCATGCCGGGGTGGGGGTGGAACAAATCTTCAGCGAGTATTGGGCCCTGGCGCTTGAAACGCGCTACAACTACAATAAATTCCACCGCACACTTACCAACGCCCATAACGAAGTCTACCGCGTGTATCCGTCTATTAACTATATTTCTATGTCTTTGCGGTTGGATTACCGTTTTTAGTTCGGGGGGCACTTTTCCTCCGCCAAGGAAAAACAGTGAACCATAAAAAAGCCGGAGCTTTAGGCTCCGGCTTTGGTGTGTTATGGAAAATTTATTTATTAAATAAAGTAAGCAAAATCCCTTTTAGCATAATTTTGGGGTCTGCGGCGGTAGAGGTTTTGAAGGCGGAGTCCGCTTCTATAATTTTATCCAGCGTGCGCTTAAACGCGGCTTGCGCGGGCATAGCGCGTGCTTGGTTGACCAGGCGGCTTTCCCAAAACATCAGCCCCGCCGCGCGCAGGATTTCGCTTTGCGGCAGGCCCGCTTCCGCCAGGCGTTTTACCCGCGCCATTTTTAAGATAGGGAACGTCATTTTGCTTAAAATGCCCACAGGTTCTTCGCCGTCATCTACCAGTTTATCCACCAGCATAATGGCGCGGCGGCGGTCACACGCGGTAATGGCGTTGGAAAGCTCAAAGGGGTTTTCTTCTTTGGAAAAACCAATGCACGCCAGCACATCTTGCTTGGTGATTTTTTTATCCGCGCGGTCCAGTGTATACAGGTATAGTTTTTCTATTTCCTGCTCCATGGCGGCCAATTCTCCGCCCACGGCTTCGCATAACACGTCCAGCGCGTCAAAATCCGGCTGGAGCCCTTTTTCCTGCATTTTATTGCGGGCCCACAGGTTTAATTCGTCCCGTTTAAGCTCGGCAAAATCCGCCACGCAACCGGCGTCGGCCGCCAGGCCGGCCAAGTTTTTTTCCGTCTTTATTTTTTTAGAATCGTTATGCGTCAGTACCAGCGTGGTGGTGGGGAGCGGATTATTTAAGTAGCGCAGGAGCGCTTCTTTAGGCTCTTTGCGGATTTTTTCTATCCCCGTTAAAATCACCATGCGGGTATTGGAAAAAACCGGCGCGGTGTTGGCTAATGTAAGCGCCTCGCTCCAATCGGCCTTGTCGGCCTCACTGCGGTAAATATTAAAATCGTCCGGCTGGAGGATTTTAATTAATTCATTAATTACCTGGTTTTTACGGTAGACGTCTTCCCCCGTCAATAAATAAACGGGGGAAACGGTACCGGCTTTTAATTGGGTAAATAATTTTTCCGCAGTGATTTTTGCCATTTTTAATTTATTGGGTAATGGTGGTATATTCCGGGTTATTCATTACTTTCTTTTTGTTTTCGCTCATTACGGAGCCAAACCCGTCTACCGTGCGTTTGATAATATCTTTGGAAAGTTTTTTCCAAATTACATCACGCGCCTGCACTTCCGTCATGCCGCCGGGCAAGGTGGAGGCGGAGTAAATTTGCGTGCCCAAAAAGGCGGGCTCGCGCCAGACCGGGGCATTGGTGGATTTATCAATAAATACCACGTCCAGCAATACTTCCATGCGGTACACGGTGGGGATTAACTGGCTGTCATACTGTATGGGCACATTTAAGTAGCGGCTGATGGTGGTGACCACCACGCCTTCCGCCCCGTTGTTTTCCGGCACAATTTGGTAAGAGCCGTTTTGCAGGAATTGGTCGTACAATTCAATATAAAACTTGTCTTCCAAGGTAAAAACTTCCGTGCGGTTGAGTACCGGGCGTACGGCAATTTTTTTGATGTGCTGGGGCATAATTTGCGCTTGCGGCTTGTAAATTACGCCTTCGCCCGCGCAGGCGGCCAATAACAGGCCGCCCAGCAGGGTGCAAATGGTTTTTTTCATAGTAAACCTCTATTTTTTAGGTGTGGCCACAATGCTTACCATGCGGCCGGGGATTACAATTATTTTCTTAATTTCAAGCCCTTCCAAATTGCGTTGCACTTTGGCACTGGCTAAAGCCAATTTTTCGGTTTCTTCCCGGGTGGCTTTGGCAGGTACTTGTATGCGGTCACGCACTTTGCCGTTTATTTGCACCCCTAATTCCAGAGTGTCATCCTGCATAAGCGCGGCGTTGGCTTGCGGCCAGGCGCTTTTTACCAGGAACCCTTCATACCCGCGCAGTTGCCAGATTTCTTCCGTTAAATGCGGGGCAAACGGGTGGAGGAGTTTTAAGAAAGTTTCAAACGTGTTTTTGCTTACTTGCGTTAATTTGCCGGCTTCGTTAAACAGCACCATTAAGCCGGAAATAGCCGTATTAAAACGGAAGTTCTCAATATCTTCGTTAATTTTAACAATGGTTTTATTTTTGAGAATTTCCAACTTGCGCTCGTCGGCTTCGTCTTTCAGCTGTACCTTTTCGCCCCATTGGGCTACGCGGCGCAGGAAACGGCTGATGCCTTCAATGCCTTTCATATCCCACGGTTTGCTGGCTTCAAACGGCCCCATGAACATTTCGTACATGCGGAACGCATCCGCCCCGTATTGGGATAAAATTTCATCCGGGTTAATGACGTTCTTTTTGGATTTGGACATTTTTTCAATCAGCGGGGAAAGTTCTTCTCCGGTGGTTTTTAAGAATGCCTTGCCGTCTTTGAAGTCAATTTCGCTATAAGCGTGGTAATTGCCCATTTTATCCCGGTAGGAATAGGCCAAAATCATACCTTGGTGGCGTAATTTTTGGAACGGCTCTTTGTGGCTTACAACGCCCAAATCAAACAAAACTTTATGCCAGAACCGCGCATATAACAAGTGGAGTACCGCGTGTTCCGCGCCGCCAATATAGCAATCCACCGGGCCGTAAGCCTTTTCAATGGCGGGGTCTACTAAAGCGTTCTCGTTATGCGGGTCCATATAGCGCAGATAATACCAGCAGGAACCGGCCCATTGGGGCATGGTGTTGGTTTCGCGCTTGGCCGGGCCGCCGCAGTGCGGGCAGGTGGTGTTGACCCAACTGTCCACCGTGGCCAGCGGGGATTCCCCAGTGCCGGACGGCGCAAATTTTTCCACTTCCGGCAGGCGCAGCGGCAACTGGTCTTCCGGCAGAGGCACTACCCCGCATTTGGGGCAGTGGACGATGGGGATAGGCTCGCCCCAATAGCGTTGGCGGGCAAATACCCAATCGCGCAGTTTGTAAGTGGTTTTGGCGTTGCCGCAGTGGTGTTCTTCCAACCATTTAATCATGGCGGCTTTGGATTCTTTCACCCGCAGGCCGTTCAAAAAGCCTGAATTAACCAGCTCTCCGTCGCCGGTGAAGGCTTCTTTTTCTACACCTTGTTCGCTCTTAATAACTTCAATAATATCCAAACCGAATTTTTTGGCGAAGGCGTAATCGCGTTCGTCGTGGGCGGGCACGGCCATAATGGCGCCAGTACCATAACCCATGAGGACGTAGTCGGACGTCCACACCGGGATTTTTTTACCGTTTACCGGGTTGACGGCATACGCCCCGGTAAATACGCCGGTTTTTTGTTTGTTGAGGTCGGCGCGTTCAAAATCGCTCTTTTTGGCGGAATCGGCCTGATATTTTTCCACCGCGTCTTTTTGTTGGGGCGTGGTAATGGTTTTTAATACCGGGTGTTCCGGCGAAACCACCATATAAGTAGCCCCAAAAAGGGTATCCGGGCGGGTGGTAAAAACGGTAATGGTTTCGTTCGTGCCGTCTATGTTAAAAGTGACGTTCGCCCCTTGGGATTTGCCAATCCAGTTTTTTTGCATGGTCAGCGTGCTTTCCGGCCAATCCAAGGTGGGTAAATCTTCCAGTAAGCGTTCGGCATACGCGGTAATGCGCAAAATCCACTGGCGCAGGGCCTTGCGTTCAATTTCGTGCCCGCAGCGTTCGCACTTGCCGTTAAATACTTCCTCGTTCGCTAGCCCCGTTTTGCAGGACGGGCACCAGTTTATCGGTACGGTGGATTCATACGCTAAGCCTTTTTTGAAAAGCTGCAGGAAAATCCATTGGGTCCATTTATAATAGTGGGGGTCCGTGGTGTCAATTTCGCGCGCCCAATCGTACGCCAGGCCGATAGATTTAATTTGGCGTTTGAAATTGGCAATATTTTTTTGCGTGGTTTCGCGCGGGTGAATCCCGGTAGCAATGGCGTAGTTTTCCGCCGGCAAGCCGAAAGCGTCCCAACCCATCGGGTGCAGGACGTCGTAGCCGTTCATTAATTTGAAGCGCACCAAAATATCGGATGCGGTGTACCCTTCCGGGTGCCCCACATGTAGCCCCGCGCCCGACGGATACGGGAACATATCTAAACAATAAAACTTTTTGCCGTTAGGCATTTTGGGGCTGGCAAAAAGGTTGGCTTTTTCCCAGCGGTCTTGTTGCTTCTTATCTATTTGCGGAAAATTATCAATACTCATAAGTCTATTTTATCAATTTTTACAGCTAAATAAATGCTTTTTGTATTGCGCGGGCGGCGGATAAAAATTTTGCCCTGCTTTCCGGTTGTTAAAAGCCGGGGCGCAACGCCCTGCCTGCCGTTATTTAATAGGGGTTGTTTTGTTTTTTTTTTTTGATAAATTTTGTTTATAACAAAATTTATCAAAAAGAGAGGTTTTTAATGAAAAACGCAACTATCAGCCGTTTAGGCGGCTTTACGCTTATTGAATTATTGGTGGTGGTACTGATTATCGGCATTTTAGCCGGGGTGGCACTGCCGCAATATGAGGTAGCCGTATTAAAAGCCCGCTACTCCAATATGGTGGCGGTGTTAAGCACTATCCGCGCGGCGGAAGAAGCCTATTATTTGGCCAACGGGAGCTATGTGGATAATACAGATTCGTTGGATATTTCGGAATTATCCGGTTGTACTTCCCATCCGGGGGATGGAAGTGGGGCTATTACTTGTAAAAATTTTACCATAGACATAAATGCCGGGTATGCTAATAATAATCCGGCGGCATATTTACAAAACCGTTTGGCGTATGTGCATTACCAGGATTTCAGTACCACCAAGGCCGGCCAGCGGGAATGTTGGGCAAAAAACGGGGATAAAGCGGCCAACCAGGTTTGTTTAAGTATGGGCGGCACCCTAAACGGCACCAAAAACGGGGTAAACTCGGCCGGCGGAAATGTAAATTTATATACATTACATTAATTTTTACCCCGCCTGGTGCGGGGTTTTTTATGTTGTTATTCCGGGCGGCGTTTCAAAAATGCGGCAATTTTTATGGGGTCGCCCAAAAAATAATCTTTTTGCGCGTGGAAATTCTCATCTAATTCCATAATCCACGGCGTGGCGGGCGGAACGACTAAGGTTTCCACCGCGGCGGGCGGAAGTTGCTTAAAATAACAGGCTAACGCACGCAGTAAATCTTCGTGCGCGGCTACCAGTATTGTATCCGCTTGGGCAAACGCGGGGAAAATTTCCTGCCGGAAAAAAGCCAACGCGCGCGCTTGCGCCATTTGCAAGGATTCCCCATTCGGGGCGGTTATGCCCGCCGGAACCAAGGCTTGTGCGGCGCGGTTATCGGCCCGAGGAATAGGGCAGGCGGTAAAAGTGCGCCGCCATAATAACACTTGTTCCGGGCCGAATTGGCGGCCCGCTTCCGCGCGGGTGAGCCCTTGCACGGCCCCATAGTGTCGCTCGTTTAATTGCCAAGCGGAAGTGGCGGAAATTTGCAAACCAGCCGTTTGTAGGGCGCTTTGCAGTGTTTGCCGCGCGCGCACCAGTTTGGAAACATACGCCCGTTGGGGAAGTATGCCCGCTTGACGGAGTAAAACCCCGGCTTGCCGGGCTTGTTCCTTTCCTGCGGGCGTTAAAGCGCAATCATCCCACCCGGTAAAACGGTGGGAAAGGTTGTATTCGCTCTGTCCGTGGCGCAAAAAAATCAGGCGTTTCATGGTTTAACCCCGCGGATGAAATTTTTTATGTTTTTCTTTCAGGTCGGCCACGTCCAAATGCGTATAAATTTGGGTGGTAGCCAAATTGGCGTGGCCCAGCATTTCCTGCAAACTGCGCAAATCAGCCCCGCCTTGCAATAAATGGCTGGCAAAAGTATGGCGGAATAAGTGCGGGTGGAGCGGCTGGGAAATGCCCGCCTTGCGGCCCAAGTCGGCCAAGTCTTTCCAAACGCTTTGGCGGCTGATTTTGCGGCCGTGGCGGTTCAAAAAAAGTTCCGAGCCGACTATTTTATCCGCAAATGTGGCTTCGCGCACGTCCAAATAATATTTTAACCGTTGGCAGGCTTGCGGATGAATGGGCACAAAACGCTGTTTGCCCCCTTTGCCAAACGCCAATACCCACCCTTCCTGCGTGTTGACGTTTTCTATGCGCAGGTTAATCAGTTCGCTTACGCGCAGGCCCGCGGCATACAACAGTTCCACAATGGTCAGCGTGCGGATTTCGTCAAACTTTTTGGCGGGATAGGATAGCAGGCGGTCCATTTCCTGCCGGGTAAGCTGCTGGGGAATTTTTTGCGCCAGTTTGGGGGATTTGAGAAAGCGGGTGGGGTCATCCGTAATTATTTCTTCCACCAGTAAAAACTTATAAAAACATTTTACCGCCTCCATTTTGCGGAAAACGCTGGTGGTGGAGAGCTGTTCCACCCTGCGCAGTTGGTAGAGGTATTTATCTAAAAATTCCGGCGCGATGTTTTGGGGCTCTACCTCGTTTGCCAAGCAGTATTCCAAAAAACTTTCCACGTCGGAACGGTACGCCGACACCGTATTGGGGGAAAGTTGGCGTTCAAAGGTTAAATGGTTGGCAAAATCCGTCAGCAGGTCCGCCTGGGTCACGGGCGCACCTCCGGCACCGGGTGCGCGGTAAATACGCATACATCTTTGCCAAACAGGTACGGTTCCCGGTCTTCTTCCAAATTGTAATCAAACGAAAACTGCATTAAATGGTACTGCGTGCAAAGTGGCATCAGCACCGGCGGTTTGGGCGTTTGCGCCGCCTGCGGGGCGTTTTCTTTAGACAGGGGAATGAGGGGCATTTGGTGGCCCGGCGCGTAATACTGGAGCATAACTTGCAGGGCTTTATCCGGGTAGCCGGTTTTGGCGGTATCCACATATACGGGTTGGTTGGGCCAGTTTTGGCTGATAAAGCTAAAAGCATCTTTCAGGCCGGTAAATTCCGCGGTCAACAGGTAGTCCAAATTCCAAAAGTGGACGGTCCAGGCGGCGGCAAGGAGCGGGAAAAGCACAATTAACAGGCGGTGCCGTTCGTACAAGTGGTATAAACAACCGGCAATTAATACTAAAATGGGGGGCATAAAGGATAAAAAGTAGCGGTCCAACCATAAATTATATTTTAAGGAAACCACCGCCACCACCGCTAGCAACAGGCCGATTTGCACCACAGGCAAAATAATGCTTGCGTTTAAGAGTAAGCGTTTTTTTTGCGTGTGAACCAGGGAAACGGCAGAAAGAATCAGAAGAACCAAAATTCCACCCACCAGGGCAGGGCTACCAAATAAAAATTGCAAAATATCCCAAGTGGCGCGGGCCCAAGGCACCACATACCACCAAGTGCCGGCGGGGGCGGACATAATCAAATAAGTATTAATCACCCATGGGAACCAAGCGGCAAATACCGCTGCCGTGCCCCAAAAGGCGGTCGCGCGCCCTATTTTATAATAACAGGCGTATAAAAACACCACTAACGCGGTAATAAAAAACAGGCCGGAGCAAAAATAATGCAAATAGGAGCCGAGTAAACCAATGATAAAAAAGGCGGCCCAGGTTTTGGCAGACGGATTTTTTTGCCGGGCCAGTGCGTCAATAATGCCTAAAGCCAATAGAGTAAACGCCATGCCGGCCCACACGGCAAAAGAGTAGGCGCGGATGTAGAGCCCGAATGCCACCAAAATAAACGAACACGCCGTCAGCGCGGTAAGCATAAACTTTTTAAGTTTCGGCCAAGCGGCGGGGGCCAAAAAATAAGCGGTGGGCACGGTGGCCAGGGAAGCGAGTGTATTAAACAACCGCATATAAAACGGCTCCGCGGGGAACAGATGGTTCCAACCGTACAGCAGGATGTTATAGAGGGGCAAATTGACGTCTTTTAGCAGAATTTCGTGCCAAATATAGGAAAGTTTCAAGCCGGGCCAGGCCGTAGCCAGTGAATAAAGTTCGTCGTAGGCCAGGCCGGAGGATAAATGGGCCAACCGTTGCCCCAACATATACACTGCCAACACGGCAGATATACTTACGCAGACTGCGGTTAAAACGGAAGAAAATTTTTTCATATATATTTATTATAGGAAATTCCGCCCTTAGGCCGCGGGATAAATGCGCGGGGGCGGCGGGCGAGCGGTTTGGCAGTGGACGTGTGTGCGGGTTGGCGGTGGGGGCGTGCGGAATAAATGCGCGGCGTGGAAACAGGCTCCGTCCGGGGGAAATGAAAAAGCCCCGCGGGGTGCGGGGCCTTTTACGGTTTTGCAAGTTTGTGCCAGTTATTTTTTAGCCGTTTTTTTAGCGGGAGCCGGTTTGGCGGCTTCCTGCGCTTTTTGGGCGGCTTCTTCTTCGGATAGTTGTTTGCCGTCGTAGTGGATGCCCAAATACTTTACAAATAATTTGTCTTGTATTTCGTTGGCGAGGTCCGGGTTGTCCACCAGGTATTGGCGGGCATTATCTAACCCTTGCCCCAGTTTTTCATCCCCGTACAGGAACCAACTGCCGCTCTTTTCAATATAGCCCGCTTCCACGCCTTTATCAATAATGCAGGCTTCGCGGGAAATACCTTGGCCCAAAATCATCATAAATTCGGCCTGGCGGTACGGCGGCGCCACTTTGTTTTTGGTCACTTTGGCGCGTACGCGGGTGCCAATAATTTCGTCCCCTTTTTTGATGTTTTCAATGCGGCGCACGTCTATACGCACGGACGAATAAAATTTAAGCGCCAGCCCGCCGGGGGTGGTTTCCGGGTTGCCGAACATCACGCCGATTTTCTGGCGGATTTGGTTAATAAAAATAATGCTGGTTTTGGTTTTGCTCAAAATGCTGGTCAGTTTGCGCAAGGCCTGGCTCATCAGGCGGGCCTGTAAACCGACGTGCGCGTCGCCCATTTCGCCTTCAATTTCCGCTTTGGGAACCAGGGCGGCTACGGAGTCTATAATAATCAAATCAATCGCGCCGGAGCGGACGAGCTTTTCGGCAATTTCCAGGGCTTGTTCACCGGAGTCCGGCTGGGAAACAAGCAGTTCATCCACATTTACGCCCAAGGCGGACGCATACACCGGGTCTAATGCGTGTTCCGCATCAATAAAAGCTACCGTACCGCCCATTTTTTGCGTTTGGGCCGCAACGTGCAGGGAAAGGGTTGTTTTACCGCCCGCTTCCGGCCCGTAAATTTCAATTACGCGCCCGCGCGGCAGGCCGCCCACCCCCAGGGCCAAGTCCAAAGACAATGCCCCCGTAGGGATAGCTTCTACTTTTTTAATATTGCTGTCGCCCAGTTTGCAAATGGCTTCTTTGCCAAACGCTTTTTCAATCTGGCCGAGGGCCAAATCCAAGGCTTTTTGTTTGTTTGCGTCCATTGGTATCCTCCAGTTAAATTGCCACCGCGTTTTTGGGTTTAGAAGCGGCGTTGCTAAAAGTTAATTTTTGGGTATCTTTATTTAAGTCCACCCGGATAACCGTTCCCGGGGCATAGCGGCTGGTTAAAATGTTTTCCGCCAGCGGGTCTTCCAACTCCCGCTGTAAGGTGCGCAGTAAAGGCCGCGCGCCGTATTTGGCGTCAAAGCCGCGTTCAATCAAATAGTTTTTGGCGCTGTCCGTCAGTTCCAGTTCCAATTCTTTATTGGCCAGTTTGTCGTCCACCTCTTCCAAAGCAAGGTCCAAAATTTGGGCGATGTTTTCTTTGGTGAGCGCATGGAAAACCACAATTTCATCAATACGGTTGATAAATTCCGGGTTGAAGGTCTTTTTTACTTCGTCCATAACCCCTTGGCGCATATCCTGGTATTGTTGTTCTTCGGTGGTTTTGGCGGCAAAACCTAAATTACTGCCTTTGTTGGTAATTTCCCGCGCGCCCACGTTGGAAGTCATAATCACCACGCAGTTTTTGAAGCTCACTTTGTGCCCCAACGTATCGGAAAGGTAGCCTTCGTCTAATACTTGCAACAGAATGTTGTAAATATCCGGGTGGGCTTTTTCCAATTCGTCCAACACGACCACACTGTACGGGCGGCGGCGGACGGCCTCGGTTAATTGGCCGCCTTCTTCGTAGCCCACATAGCCGGGCGGCGCCCCGATTAAGCGGGAAACGGCAAATTTTTCCATATATTCGGACATATCCAACCGAATCATAGCGTCTTCGTCCCCAAACAGGAAACTGGCTAAACTTTTGGCCAGTTCCGTTTTACCTACCCCGGTGGGGCCTAAAAATAAAAATCCGCCGATGGGTCTGTTCGGGTTGCCCAGGCCGGTGCGGTTGCGGCGGATAGCCTGCGAAACCGCGCGCACGGCTTCTTCCTGCCCGATAATACGCTCGTGGAGGTGTTCTTCCATGTGCAAAATTTTATCCGTTTCGCTTTGGGTGAGCCGCGTGACGGGAATGCCCGTCCATTTGCTGGCCACCAGGGCAATATCTTCTTTGGTCACTTCGGGCTGTTTTTGTTCCCGTTCTTCCTGCCATTTCTTTTTCAGGTGGTCTATATAATTTTTCAGGCGGTCTTCGGTATCTTTGGCCGCGGCGGCTTTTTCAAATTCTTTATTGGCCAGGGCCTGGTCTTTTTCTTCTACCGCCTGGTTGTATTCTTTCTGTTTTTCTTTAATTTCGGGCGGCAAAACGGCGTTTTTTAAGCGCGCCCGCGCACCGGCTTCGTCAAACAGGTCAATGGCTTTATCCGGCATGGCGCGGTCCGTAATATAGCGGTCCGCAATCGCTGCGGCGGCGCGCAGGGCGTCGTCGGCATATTTTACTTTATGGTGTTGCTCGTATTTCGCGCGGATACCTTTTAAGATAGTGATGGTTTGCTCCACATCCGGCGGGTCTACCGTAATGGGTTGGAAACGGCGCTCTAAAGCGGTGTCCGTTTCAATATATTTGCGGTATTCGTCAAAGGTGGTGGCGCCGATACATTGTACTTCCCCGCGGGCCAACGCCGGTTTTAACATATTGGAAGCATCAATGGAGCCTTCCGCCGCACCCGCTCCGATAATGGTGTGCAGTTCGTCAATAAAAATAATGGCATCTTTGGCGGCGGCAATTTCGTCAATAATATTTTTGAGCCGCTGTTCAAATTCGCCCCGGTATTTGGTGCCGGCCACCACAGAGGCCAAATCTAACGCCAGTAAACGCTTGCCGTTTAATACGTCGGAAATTTCCCCGCGGGCAATTTTTTGGGCGAGCCCTTCCACAATAGCGGTTTTGCCTACGCCCGGCTCCCCTAGCAGCACCGGGTTGTTTTTGGTGCGGCGGGCTAAAATTTGTACCAGGCGTTCAATTTCTTCGTCGCGGCCGATAACCGGGTCCAACGCGTTGTTTTTGGCAAGCGCGGTTAAATCCCGCGTGTATTCGTCCAGCGTGGGGGTTTTGCTTTTCTTTTTGGTTTGCGCGGAGCGGCTTGTTTCCCGGGTGGTTTCTTCCGGGTTGTCGGCCGAGAGGTCTTCCGTCAAATCCCCGGGTTCCGCATCCCCAATGTAATTTAATATGCTGTCGCGCACATGGGTTAAATTAAGGCCCAGGTTTTCCAAAATTTTGCAGGCCATACCTTCTTCTTCCCGTATGAGCCCCAGTAAAATATGTTCCGTGCCGATGTGTTGCGTGCCTAACAGTTGGGATTCTTCCACAGAAAATTCCAGCACTTTTTTGGCGCGGGGGGTAAACGGAATTTCCCCCAGGAGCATAATGGTATCGCCAATGCCTACCATTTTTTCAATCTCCAGGCGCACTTTGCGGAAAGTGACCCCCAACCCCGTTAAAATTTTGTTGGAAACGGTGCCGTCTATGGCGGCAAGGCCCAATAAAATGTGTTCCGTGCCTACATAATCATGGTTGAGGCGTTTGGCTTCTTCCTGCGCGATAAGAATAATTTTTTGCGCGTTTTCGGTAAATCTTTTTGGCATTTTATACCCCTGTTAAAAAACTCTTACTATCATTATATAAAAATAAAACGCGGGGAAATCATCAGCCGTGCGGGGGGTGGTGTTTTTGGTATAATACCTATATATATGAACCAAGAATTGTGTGCCCGGGCCGCCCGCATAAAAGCCATTTTAACGGATGTGGACGGAATTTTAACGGACGGAAAACTTAATTTTTTTACCCTGCCGGACGGCCGGGTGGACGAGTTCAAGAGCTTTAACGCTTTGGACGGGCTGGGCGCGCGTATGTGCCGCAGCTGCGGGCTGACGCTGGGTATTATTACCGGGCGGCGCCACCCCAGTACCATTTACCGGGCAAAAGCATTGGGTTTTGCCTATATTTACCAAGGTTTTTTAACCAAAACAGGCCCGCTGGAAGATATTTTGAAGCGGGAACATTTAACGCCAGAGGAAGTGGCGTTTATCGGGGATGACCTGACCGATTTGCCCTTGCTTAGGCGGGTGGGGTTGGCCGTCACGGTGCCCGGGGCGGTGGACGCGGTAAAAAAGGCCGCCCATTATATTACGGTGCGCGGCGGCGGCAACGGCGCCTACCGGGAAATGACCGATTTAATTTTAACCGCCCAAGGGAAAATGGAGCCTTTACTGGAACAAATTAACGCCTCCGGTTGGGCCCAGGCCCCGTCCCCGGAATTACAAATTATCACTTCCGCCGAAGGGATTAATTAGGATTAGCCATGAAAGGAAAATTTATCGTTTTAGAAGGGCCGGACCGTTGTGGTAAATCCACACAGGCCAAACTGTTGTATAACTATTTAATTTCCCGCGGATATGAAGCCGTGCTTACGCGCGAGCCCGGGGGCACCCCTACGGCGGAGCGTATCCGCCAAATCGTGCTAGAGCCGGGGGTGGATGTGCGCCCGATGGCGGAGCTGTTTTTGTATGAGGCTTCCCGCGCCCAACACACGCAGGAAAAAATCCTGCCCGCACTGGAAGCGGGAAAGGTGGTTATTTGCGAGCGCTACACCATGTCTACCTGTGCTTATCAGGGGTATGGGCGCGGTATAGATTTAACCACCATTGAAACCCTAAACAAAATTGCCACGTTGGGGCTCAAGCCGGATTTAACCCTCGTGTTTTTAATGTCCGATAAATACTTTACCGAACGCGGCGAATATTTATTTTCGGACCGGTTGGAGCAGGAAGACCAGTCTTTCCGCCAAAAAATGCGTTTAGGATATAAGGAAATGGTGGCCCGTACGCCCGGCGCGTATTTGCTGGACGCGGACCGCAATATTGAGGAAATCCAAAAACAGGTGGAAGATTTGTTGGAAAAACACGGGATTGTGGAGGCAAATGCCGTTTGCTGAGCTGTTAGGCCAAAACAAGGCCATTACTTACTTAAAAGGCTTGGCTAAAAGCGGCCAGGTGCCGGGGGCTATGCTGTTTTTTGGCGATGAAGGCATCGGCAAAGCCAAAGCCGCGCTGGAATTTGCCAAGGCGCTTAACTGTTTGGACCCGCAAGCCAGGGCCCAGGGGGATAGTTGCGGCGTATGCCAAAGTTGCCGCGCCATTGACCAAGGCACCCACCCGGATGTGACTTTTGCCGATTTTTTATACCAGGCCCGGTTGGAAGTAAAGAAAGATTTTTCCAGTAAAGGGTATGAAGACGAGCTGGAAAAAGAATTAGCCAAACAACAACATATTAACGTGGATACCATCCGTGACGTGACGGCCAAATCCCAGCAGAAAGCCTCCGCCGGCGGGTGGAAAGTGCTTATTTTGGATGCCGCCCAAACCATGCAGGCCGCGGCGGCAAACGCACTGTTAAAATTTATAGAAGAACCCCCTTATAAAACGTTATGGATTTTGATTACTTCCAAACGCTCCGTAATGCTTAAAACGATTTTATCGCGTTGCCAACCGCTTGCTTTCAGCCCGTTGGCTCCGGCGGACGTAAAAGAAATTTTAACGCAAACCGGGTTTGACGGGGATAATTTGGATTTAGCCGCCCGGTATTCGGGCGGGTCGGTTTCGCGCGCCAAACGCGCGGCGGAGGCCCTGGCTTTAATGGCCGGGGTGGCGCAAGGCCCTGCGTGGCCGTGCGGTGTGGCG
>ULVN01046137.1_pt1 | contig 32277 bp, 25 predicted proteins | sample 1959491 | NCBI WGS metagenome assembly ULVN01 (sample SAMEA4835787, study PRJEB28245) | human gut metagenome | biome: gut microbiome; material: fecal sample | place: Denmark | collected 2008 | reverse complement strand
CATAAGCTGGGGTCTGTGCCTTTTTGGTGCTTTCCCTGTTTTACTTTTAGTATTTTTTATAAATAGATTTTAAAAAGTTATAAAAATGCACGGCCATAGCCGGAAAAGGGGGAGCGTAGGAAGAACGGCCCGGACGATGTAGAATCCGGACAGCCGCATGGGAGAACCACAATTCATCTCTGCGCTGCATGGCTCACATGGAGACTGCGGCTGACCGGGTGCGGAATCAGGACGGGCCGTGAGGACGGAGCGACCATCTTTCCGGCTATGGCCGTGCAGGGATGGAAGGAAGAGTAAATGATCCTGCCTATCCGGTCTGCCATTAGGCTGACGGGATAGGCAGCTTTTTAAGGTGACAGAAAAAAGGGTAAGTGGGTGGGGTGTCTCCATCGGTCTTCCTATAAGGTTCCTGTCAGGCCGTATCATGATTCACTTCCAGGACTTCTGTAGAATGGCTCTCTGAAGTATGGGGCAGGTGTAAAGTATCTGTATGGTAAAAGTTTCATTCTTGATATTTTTTATAATTTCATTTTATAAGGTTATAAGAATGCACCGTCCATCTCTGCAGGAAGGAAGCGGAGCCGAACACGACACGGACGATGGAATGTATGGAACGCCGCCAGTTTGATACCGCTATTGACTGCAACGGTCCATGAAGAGAAAGGGAAAGCGGCATTCCAGGTATGGAATCAGGATGGGGCGTGGGAGACGGATCGACTGCCTGCAGGGAAGGTCGGTGCATGGATATAAAGGAAAGAATCAATGAAAAACTCCTGCCTGGTCTGCTGGTTTCCAGCGGACGGGGCAGGAGTATCTTTATGGGGTGATTGTAGGCACGGGCAAGTGGGTGGGGTGTCCCATGGGCTTGCCTTTAAGGTTTTTGTCAGGAAGTATCGCTGTTTCTTCAGAAAATGGCTTATATTGGCTTTAGAGTCGTTTTCCAGGCAGCATATGATAAATCATATGCCCGGAAATTATCGGATTTTTATTTTTCGGGTCATTTTTCATTTTCGGACGGCTATGCCGTCCGCCGATTTTTTACTTCCACAGGTTGACAATTAACATAATAAAAAACGGGCCCCGTTAGGATCGCCCGTTTTTTTCATTTTATGGCAGGTCTTCCAAGTGACCAGCCGCAATTCCGGCCAGCTTCCAATACTCCCTCAAGGTGATACCGTTTGGGAGTATCAGTCGGGTGGTATTAATAGCAAAGGATTTCGCATCGTTTTTGGCCAGTTCTTTCAAGTGGGGGAATTTTACCAAGATTTTATCTACGGCATTATGTAAACCGGCATTTTCAAGTTCTTCAGCGTATTTCATATTTATCACCCTTTTATTTCCTTTTGATTTTCTTCTTTTTTGAATGTTTTGATGAGTTCCCGTAAGGTGAGGTCGCTTACATCAATCCAAAAATCGGCGGTGGTTTTGCTCTTCAGCCAGTCCATCAATTTATCATATTCCTTGATGGCTTCCGGAGAATAGATTAAAGCATCAATGAATTTTACTTTATCTATGATTATATTCCGAATTTTCACTGCCCAGGCTACCTGCCTTTCGGTTCCCGTAAGTGGCGGCAGTCCTTCTTCTTCAGCCCGTTTCTGCTCTTCCTTATTTCTGCATTCTTCACAGGTACCGTATTGTTCATACCAGTAGATTTTCTGATTACGTTCTTTTTCAGTCCCGTAAATCTGTATGGTTTCGGTATGACCGCAGGACATTTTAACATCATATTTCATTTTTTAGCCTTCCTTCAGCAAAAGACAGGTTCCCCAAAAAGGGCGGTCTGCAGGATTTCATCTACAATGTATCCATCAATGTATGTGAGGTCTAAACCATACTCATCTTTCAATCTAGCTAAAATAAGCAGGTTTTCTTTCCTTTCGTCCGGACAGGTTTCAATGTACGTTTTTACCCCTTTAATCAGTTTGTCCAGTGTGAGGGGGTACTTTTCAATGTCGTTACCTTCTTCATCAGTTTCAAAGGCTTCTGTAGTATAAAAGGCAAGTTCGCCGCCGTTTGCAATGGCTTCCGCTTCCGGTTCCCCTTTGACTTTTTCGGGAGCGGCTGGGTCGATTTCTACCGGCTTTTCAATGCCGCAGTAGTCGCACCAGTAAGCGGACGCCCCGTTAATGGCATCGGTGATAATCGTCCGCACATCTTCCTTTTTTAAAATGACCGGTTTCCCGTTGTAAAGAGAGATTTCCATTTCCCATTCTTTTCTAGCTTCTTTGGTGTTCATCATGTTTTCTCCTTTTTTACTTATGGTTTTTATGTCGTTCATCCCATGCCATGGTACGGGTGATGGCTTCTTCAATGGCCTTGTTACCCCAGGTCTTGGCGGTGGTGTCACTCAAGATGGCATCATATAAAATGTCATTTACCTTGATAGGGGAGATGGCTCTTACGTCATTCCCACTGTAGAGGCGGCCATTTTCTTTCATGTAATAGCGGTCTTCGGGGTGGTAAAACCGGATTGCGCTTGTTTCAATCAGTACCCGTCTTTCCGTCTTTGTCATGTGATTAGACATGATAGGGGCCTTTTTTAACTTTCGTGCATAGGCGTTATGAATCTTTCTGTAGGCTTCATCAGTCATGGCCTTCAGCGCAAACCGGATATTCATTTCAAGCGCCCGCTTCCCGTCTTCTGACAATTCAGAAATATCAAAAATGCGATTCATGGATTATCACGCTCCTTTCCTTTAAAATGCCGATTTGTATAGATATTATCGGCTTTTCTTATCTTTTATTATACAGCATAATTCCGATTCAGTCAATTCATTTTTATAACTTTATAAAACTTAATTATAAAAAATCAACCTAAATGAGTGCCAGTGACTTGCACGCTATAAAGTCCATTTTTCCGCTTTGCGGAAAAATACCAGGCAGGCTTTTAAAGAGGGGAGAAAAGGCCACGCCGCCACTGTCTCCAAACCCAGACCGCCCCGGCTCTTTCAACCCTTTTCAGCTTAAGTTTTCAGGTGATATTTTCTTTCTGCTTTTGAAGTCTTCTTTCTTTTCTCAGCTGTATAATGGCCCTGGCCAGTCTTTCTCTTTTGGTGGGACGTTTTCTGTGGTATACAGAGGGCTTAGGCTCTTCATCCGGCATGGGTACAGTCCATGGGCCTGGTGTTCCGTCAATGATGGTTTTCAGCTTGTCATATTCTTTTCGGATTGATTCTATGTAATCCCAGGTGTAGGACGGCGCATAGCCGTTTACATTGCCCGGCCCGGCGTTGTAGCTGGCAAGGGCCAGGTTATACCGGTATGGATTATTTGGATTCTGGCCGTCCAGCATTTCCTTCATGTACCTGGTGCCGCCTTCGATGTTCTGGTAAGGATCGCTGGGGTCAACATTCAGATAATCGGCGGTGCCCGGCATAAGCTGGGCTATGCCCCTGGCTCCTGCTGAAGAAACGGCAGAATTATGGAAGTTGCTTTCTACATAAAAGACGCTGGCCATAAAAAGGGGATCTATGCCGTATTGTGCTGAAGTCTGATAAATAGCCCCTGCTATTTCTTCAGCCTGGGTGGGGTTGTATTGTGCTATGTATTCGGATAGGGTCATAGCATGGCTGGCCACGGGCATGGTAAATACTATGCCCGTTACCAGGAGAAGGGTTCTTATCTTCATTTTGAGTTTCATATCAATACCCCATGGCTTTAAAATTCTCCGTTACTTCATCTATGGTCTGGCTTTCGGAAATGTCGATTAACCGGGCCTGTTCGGCGGTGATTTCAAGATCCAGCCAGTTTTCATGATCTTCATATTCGGGGTTCTTCGGATTCTTCCAGTCGTTTTTGTCCTTCAGCTTTCGTCCGAAATATTTAAGCTGCGGTGGATATTCATTGAAGATCCTGTCCATAACTGCGGCCATTTTATAAAGTTCTCTGTATTCTTTGCCGGTTTTATTATTCTGCTGTTTGTCCAGCTCATTGGAAACCTTGGTTTTTAGGTTGTAAATGGCGGTAATGATGTTGTTCAGGTCGTTCCAGTACTCCTTGTAAGAGTTGTTGTCATTCATGTTTTCTGCTATTTCTTCAGGGGTGATGGGCCTGAAGGTGAGGTTCCATTTGATTTCCATATTTTCTATTTTATTGGCAAGGTTTTTGTTAGCGTCCGTAAGCTGGCTTATAGTTTTGATTTTATTGGAAATATCTGTGGCGTTGGTCTGCAGCTTTCCTGATGTTTCCTGCATCATGTCGCATCGGTTTTTTACTTCATCCATGGTGTTTGATTGATGGTCTATCCGGCTTTTAATATCCAGCAGGGCCAGAAGGATCTTGTCAAATACATTGACCTGTCCTTTTATGGTTTTTGGTTTTTCTTTCTTTTTTTGAGTTGATTCCTTTTGGGTTTCCTGTGCTTCAGCTTTTGCTCTGGCCTGGGCTTTTTCTTCTTCGGGAATGGTGGGGTCATCCTGTACAGCTACTTCCGAAACGGCTTCTTTTTTAATTTCATCCGGATTTTTCCTGTTCTTTGTCATGTCCATGTTTTTCTCCTGGATTTGAATGATAGAATATCCACCCCGGCCCATGGCCGGGATGGATTCTACCTGAAATCAAAAATTATGCTTCTATAACTCTCTTACGGCTGATTATTCTCTGCCGCCCCTTCCGGTGTTTCTTGCATGGCTCTTGGATTTTGCCTTGTCTATGGTATTGGCTTTTTCTGCCACTTTGGCCATTCTGGCTTTCCAGTCGGCCTTCTTCAGGGCTTTGGCCTGGGCGTTTTCCTGTGCCCATTTCCCGGCCTGGTTCTTCATGTACGCTTCAGTCTTGGCAATGGTCTTTTCTGTCTCATTCTTCTTGACTTCTTTCACAATGTCCAGGCCTTCCCGGCCTTCTTTGCCGTTGGCAAATTTGTTGATGATTTCTTCCTGGCTCATGTTGTTCTTCCGGATTTCATCCATGTCGGCGGTGAAGGAGACAGTCTGTTTTATGATACGCATTTTACCGTCATTCTGCTGTTTCATGACCGGTGTATTTTCATGGTAGTCTTTCATGTACTTCTTCGGATCACTTTCCAGGCCCAGTTTCTTTCTGGTTTCGGAAATCTTGTTTTCAAGGAATTTACTCATGGTTACGGTGTTTACGAACTCGTTTTCAATGGACTTGATCTGGGTGTCCAGGGTCTTCATGGAACGGGAGAGGGCTTTATTGATCTGATTTCTTGTGGCCATATCCTTGAACTGCGGATCGGCTTTCAGCCTTTCTTCCATCTTCTGCACGTTGATGGGGGCATAGTCATAGTAATGGCTGGCCGGAATGGATTTGCCCTGATTGGCTGCGTCGGCGTGGAAATCATTTTCCATCTTCTGAATCTGTTCTCTGGTCTTCCGGGTACGGGTGAGGAACATGACTTTTTCCTTTACATTGGCGGCGGCTTTCACGCTGGCGTTGATGTCATGGTTCAGCTTTTCCGGATGTTCTTTGTAGTATTTGGCCAGCTTCTTTCTCTCTTCTTTGGAAATCCATTCTTTGAAAGGTTTGTTGGAAAGGCCCATTTCACGGTTAATGAGGGCGGCTCCCAGCTTGGTTCTAAATTCCGCCCTGGCCGCTTTTTCGGTCTTGGAGATTACCTTTCTTTCTCCCGGCTTTCCTTCTTTGCCCTGCAGGTATTCGCCCTGTTCCAGGTCTTTGTTTCCACCCATGGCAAGGGTATTCTTTACGGCGTATTCAGTGACGGCGTTATAGAAGCCTTCCCGGTTGTTCCGGTACTTGTCCACTTCCGGAAGGGGCATGGGCTGGGTAACATCGGTGCGGCCTTCTTTCATGGCTCTTTCGTAGGTGTATTCCCGGCTCTTATGCATCTCGGCCATACGCTGGGCCAGGTTGGTTTCAATGTCTGTCTTTTCAAAATCCTTATACTGGAAATCACCTTTGCCCTTGTCCCCTAAATCAAGATCTTTGGCATTGAAGTATTTATAGGTGCGGCCCATCATGCGGCCTTTCACATTGCCATTTTCATCCTTGGCAAGGTTGCCGAACTCGTCTTTCTCCGCTTCAGCGGAAAAGTTGATGGCCCGTACTGCCTTTGCCCCTTCGTGGATGTGTACACCCTCTTTAATGGCCTGGTTGTTTGTCATGAAGCGCTGATCTGTCAGTCCTTCAGCCTGGGCCATGATTTCAATGGCCTTTTTATCCTGAATCTGTGTGCCGGTGGTGGCATTGTACAGAGGGCCTTTCAGGCTTTCCAGATTGTCCACAAACTTGCCGCCGCCGTTTTCCAGCTCTGCAATGATTTCATTGTTGACTTCATTTTTAACTTTTTTTGCGTCTTCGGTCATTCCGTAATTCATGATGTTCTTCCTTTCCGGGCGGTTCGCCTTCGACCGCCCATAAACTGTGTAGATAATTTGAATGTGTGGGTTACAGGCCTAAATCTTTCTTCAGCTCTTCTTCCTCTTCTGCAGGAAGCTCCGGTAAAAGCTCTTCCGGAATATCATCCTGGGAAAGATCATCGCCGGTTTCAGCAATGAGTTTTTCCAGATCTTCCTGGTCTTTTTCCGGCAGATCTTCTTTTCGGATAATGTGGGTTCCTTCTTCAAGAACCAAATCTTCTTCCAAATCTTCTTCCATACGTTCACCCCCTTTCATGGCTTGGTTTATGGAAATCTGAAGGAATATTCCTATCAGATGATTCCTTTCATTGATTCAAAGTCCTTTTCCTTCACTGCTTTTTTGCAGTCCGGATAGCGGTTGCAGCCATAGAAAATACCATACTTGCCATGGCGCTGTACTAAATAGCCTTCACCGCATTCAGGGCATTTTACAATTTTTGGCTTATTCTTTATGGCGGGAAAGGCCATGCGGCATTCCGGATTGGAACAGCGGAATTCGTCCTGCACTTCATCCCCAAAGTACTTGCTCTTGTAAGTCCTTCTCAAGAGATATCCATTGTGGCACTTGGGGCAGGGGTACTGCTTGTTGATGATTTTCACGTCTGATTTCACGATGGCGGTTACGTCTTCAGTGACTTTCTTTATGATTTCTTCAGGGGTCATTTCTCCCTTTTCCACTTTTGTCAAATCTTCTTCCATCTGGGCGGTGTAGTCCGCTTCCGTCAGTTTCTTGGGAAGGATTTCAATGAGCCTTTTCCCTTTTTCGGTCGGGTAGAGGTACTTTCCTTTTTTCTCTACGTGCTTATCCACCTTGATAATCTTGCTGATGATTTCTGCTCTGGTGGCCGGTGTGCCGATTCCTTTGATCTGTCCCAGAATCTTGTTGTATTCCTCGTTGTCGCTTTCGATGTTTGCCATTTTGGCGATGAGGGTTCCTTCCGTATAGGGCTTTGGCGGCTGGGTTTTCTTCTTTGTTTTCTCTATTTTTTCTACGGGATAGTGCTTGTTTACCTGGATATCCCCTTTGATTTCTGCTTCTTCTTCTTTCTTCTTGGGATAGAAGAGAGTGTACCCCGGTTCGGTTATGGCCTTGGTCTGGAACTTGAAGGGATAACCTTCGATCCTTCCGGTGACTTTGGTGATTTCATATTGATAGGGCTTCATGAAGATCCCGGCGTACTTCCTGACGATGAGGAGATAGATTTTTTTCTCCGTGTTGTTCAGTTTCGACAAGTCCGGTACGTTTTTTGTAGGGATGATGGCATGGTGGGCGGTGATTTTTTTATCATTCCATACGGCAGATCCCATGAGGGAAGGATTGTCTGTCTGGGTGGGGATAAGGCCTATTTCCGTTGCCATTTTCCCGTTGATGGCCTTGGCTATTTCTATGGCATCCTTTTTCTGGCTTTCCGGAAGGTACTTGCAGTCGGAACGGGGGTAGGTGGTATATTTCTTTTCATAAAGGCTCTGCAGGGCATCCAGCGTTTCTTTGGCGCTGATCCCTTCCAGTTTGTCTGCGTCAATCTGCAGGGTGTCCAGGGAGTAAAGCTTGGTTACCGCTTCTTCATGGTGTTCGGTGGTTTTATTCCCGACTACGAAATCTTTGCCGGTGCAGTTGTTCACTATATTGGATGCTTCCAGCTCGTCTTTCAGTTTTTCTTTTGTGTCAAATTCCGCTTTTACCTTTGTCCCGTTAATGGTAAGTAAAGCGGAAATGGTGAAATAGGTTTCCGGCTTGAACTCGTCTATTTCCTTCTGCCGCTTTACTATCAGGCCTACGGCAGGGCCTTTCACCCGTCCCACGGCGGTGGTTTCATTTTTCGGATAACCGCCGTCATGGGCCTTGTTCGTGAAATACCGTGTGAGGTTCATTCCTATGATCCAGTCAATATCGCTTCTGGTAGTTCCGGCCCGGTACAGTCCTTCATAGGTTTTATCATCTTTTATGTTTGCCAGGGCTTTGGCTATGGAATCATCATCCAGGGCATTCAGAAGGAGACGTTTTACAATCTTTCCTTCTGTCTTGCCCTCTATAATTTCATCGCCCAGGGTCTGCCCTTCCCGATCCGGGTCGGCAGCATTTATAACGACTTTTGCGTCTTTTAAAAGATCCTGTATGTGGTCATAGAGAGGTTTCTTGTCTTTCATTACCTTTCTTTTGAAGGTTTCGGGAATTATGGGAAGAGGGGTTTTCCACCATGCCCCTTCCCATTCCGGCTTGTAGTCCCCCGGCTCGTATTCAGCCAAAAGGTGGCCGCTGGCCCAGGTGATACAGGTCTTCTTGTCACTGGTGAGGTAGTGCCCTTTTTCCCTTGAGCATGGGTTTCCATGCCGCCCGAAGTACTCGGCAAGGGCCAGGGCTACTGACGATTTTTCCGTTATAATGAGCTGTTCCATGGTGTAAATTTCCTTTCTTTTTTAGTCTCTTCCTTCATCACTGGTACGGATATTGGCCCGGCCAATGGTTCTTCCTGCCAGGTCTTCCAGGCCGTTCATCATGTCCTTAGTTCCTCTCATGAGGTTTTCTGTATTATGGCTTCTGGACTTGACGAAACGGGTTCTTTCGGAAGTGTCCAGGATGGATTTGAGATTTTCCATAATCTTTTCATTCCGTTTTCTGATGGTGGGGGGAAGGTGTTTTCTCCCTGCGTCCTTTACCATTCCGGCATACTCTTTCCGGAGCGCTTTCAGATTGGCTTCCCTGTTTTTAATGGCTTCATTTCTTCTCTGAACCGCTTCTTCCCGGACGGAAGAGGTGGTCATGGACGTAACATAAGCTTCCTTTTCTGCCATTTGGGTTTTTAACTTTTCCGTCAGTTTTTGAATCTTTTCTTCCTGATCCGGGTACTTGGTTTTCAGTTCTTTGATGAGCTTCATGGAAGTACGGATGAGCTTTTCTTTCTTTTCCAGTTCTCCATGATCCATTTCCCGGATGACGCTTTCTACATACCATGATTCTTTTCTTGGGATGGTGGTAAGCACCTTTTTGTGGAAGTCCTGAATCCTTCTTGTCACCGTATCGCTTAGGAGTTTTTGACGGGAAAGCTGACGGTCAGTATATTTCTTTACCCTGTCCAGGTTCTTTTCTGTTTTGAATTCCAGGTGCTTCAGCTTTCTTAATTTCCGCACCTTGTCCCTCTCTCTTACAAGGGATTTTCTATTGACTGAAAAATGTTCCCAGGAGTTTTCTCTTTCTTGTTCTGCTTCCATTCGGATTTCCGGCGTGAGGTTCTTATATACAAAACGGTCAATCTCATTTTTGATTCTTTGGATTCTTTCATCCATGTTCCGGGTGTCCATTTCAGGGTCAGCCAGGAGCTTGAACCGTTTTTCCTTTTCTATTTCCCATAGGGCTTTTTTCATGGAAGTCACTTCGCCGCCCGTCTTTTTGTCAATGATTTTTTCTTCAAAATAACGAGTGGTGTGTGGTGCATTCTCCTGGTATTTTTTAAAAAAGGTGGCAGTTCTTTCCTGGGCCTTTTCATTGATCCGGGAGATTCTTTTTTCTTCCAAAGGACTGTCTGATGTGCGGATGGAAATGCTTCTGATGGATTCATCAGCCCCTTTCAAAAGGGCCTTGGCAGCTTTTCGGATCTTGGGGTTTAGGTGTTTTCTGCCCTTGTCTTTTTCCAAAAGTGCTTTCAGATTTTCCATCTCTTCCACAATGGCACTTCTGTTTTTTCTCCATTCCTTCAGAAGGGACTTTGCTTCTTTTCTCCATTTCGGTTCTTCCGTTTTTTCAATAGAAGCAAGTTCCTGGGAGATCCGATTGATTTCTTTCTGAAGGGTATATTCTTTTTCATATTCCCCGGAAGGAAGAAGCTTCTGCTCATTCAATAGACTTTCTTTTTCCTTCTTCAGGGCCATGTAGGAACCCTGTGTTTTTTCTTCAATCGCTTTTTCCAGAGCGGTTTTCCAGGTCTTTTCAGGCTCTTCCTTCAGGAGCTTTTTCAGCTTTTCCATCCGGCGTAATACGGTATCATTCAGAAGTTCCTGACGGGAAATGTGGAGAGGGGATTTTCCTTTTTCCGGCATTTCCTTTTCAGAAATTCGGTTATCGTTGAGCCGTTCCAGGTTCTTCATGTACTCCTGAATTTCCTTCTTGTGAGCGTCCCGGAAGGCCTGATCAATGCCTGAATTTTTTATCCGGCTGGCGTAAAGGGAAGATACTTCACTGAGTTCATAGATCTCTTTTTGAATGGCTCGGTACTCTTTTTTCACCTCTTCTTTCTCAGAAGGGGAGAGGGAATTTTCCGTAATCTCTTTGATTTCTTTCTGGATTGCATCTTTTTCCAAAGTCAGGTCTTCATAGTCCTGGCCTTTTTTTATGCGGTACTTGATGAGGGATTCTTTGCTGTCCAGTTTCTTTAAAAGCTTCTGGATTTCCGCTTTCCGTTTGGGAGAAAGTTTCTTTAATAACATCACTTCTTCCCTCTGCTTGATCATGCGGTTCATGCGTTTTCGCATTTCCCGGATGGTATAAGCGGAGATGGCGTATTCCTTGATTTTGGTATTTTCATCCATTTCGGAAAGCTGCCGGATGTGTTCATTTTGGAAGGTTTCAGAAATTTCAGATTCATATTTCTGGGTGAGGTAATAGTTGGAAGTCTCGTTCCCTTTTAATTCCAACTTGAGCCGGTCGGCTTCCTGCATAAGCTTTTCCCGGTGGACTTCATTCAAAAGTCCGGTGACCGATTCCCGATCAGGGGAAAACTTTTCGATCATATCTATTTCGGAAATTTTGTACTCAATGGCTTTCAGCTTGTCCTTTATGGTGGGCTGGGTTCTGGCCTGTTCCTTCCGGATGCTTGCGGCCATTTCTTCCTTGATCTGCTTTTCAAATTCCTGAAGGATTCTGTTTCTCACATCGGGGTCGGGCACATCATCCAGGGTTTCTACATTGCGCCACCCGGCCTTTATTTTTTCCTGGATTACCCTTCTATATTTCTTGAACTTTTCCGGTGATAACCGGAAGGGCTTTTCTCTTTTCAGGGTTTCAGCGGTAAGGAAATCTCCCCGATTGGCTGATTCCTGCATTTGCTCTTTCAGAGATTTTTCACTGACTTTCTTATCTATGCCCCTCTCTTCATACCATGCGTTGATCCTGTCGGCCAGGTTCTTTCTGGTTATTCTGTACTTTCTTGGGGGCTTTAAGGCATACTCTCTGTTTCTTGCGGCACCGCCATATTCTCTTCCGGTTTTGCTGATTCCGTGAGGTTTGAAGTAGGTGATTCGGTCTAAAGTTTTTGTCCGGTCGCTGTTTTCATAGTCTGAAAAAATGAGATGGACATGGGGATTTGGAATGCCATGAATGGCAGAATCTTTCCGGTGTATGACAAAGGTGTAGGGGTAGTTTTTGAAATTTTCTTCTAAAAATGATTCCGTGAATTTCACCATTTCTTCTTCTGTCATTTCATTGGGAAGGGCAAAATTGTATTTCCGGATGGCATAGCTTGGCTTTCCTCTTTTGCCGTTATTGAAGTCTTCTTCCCTTTGTAGTTCATAGTCTGTCACGGTCTGCCAGTAGTCCTGTTCATCTTTTGCCCAGTCCGGCAGGTTGCCGCTTTCTACATAAAGAAGATCTGTAAGGTTCTTGAATTTATTCTTCCGTTCAATGTAGTCCAGATGTTTTCTGGTAGCTGCCGGATATGACATGGCGATATGTGATGAGTAAAATCCCATAATTTTTCCATCCTGATTTTTTAAAATATGAGGTTTTCGGTTTTCTTTTTTGATTTTTGGTTTTAGCGCCCGGCACGGGCGCCGCCCTCGGCAGGAGAGGACCCACGGGCATGGAATGAATGTTATCCGGGCCGTCAGGCTCCGGGGAACATTCATTCCATGCATCAGTGGGCACTTCCGTGGTTTTTAATAATTCACTCCCGGTTTCAGGTTCTTCCATTTTGTCGGGAATCTCATATTATTCGGCATCGGCCCGATTTTTAATGATATTCTAATATATGCATATATATGCAACTTCCGTGGTTTTTAATAATTCACTCCCGGTTTCAGGTTCTTCCATTTTGTCGGGAATCATCGTATAATTCGGGTAAATAATATAAACTTTTAAAAAGTTTATTCTGTATATTTCTTATCTGCATGATAGCACGATTAAGAAATTGCGTCAATGAATTTTCAAACTGAATGAGGTGGCCTATGAAAGAGGAGAAGACTTATCAAGAACGGCAGGATTTGGGGAAAGATGCCTTTTCAAATATCTTCGCAATGAAGGACAGGCAGATTGTGAAATGGCAAAGAATTGCCTATGCGTGCATTGCCACAACTTTTGCTTCCGTCCTTTGCGTAACCTACATAGGCACCAAGTCCACATTTATTCCCTACATTGTTCATGTGGATGAAAAAACGGGTTATGTCCAGGCTATTGGTGCCTTGACACAGAGAAATGAAAAGCCAACAGATGCTGAAATTACATATTTTCTTTCCCGGTTTGTGGAAGGCATGAGGTCTATTCCCATGGATAAAAATGTTCTTCAGACCAATGTGAATCGTGCGGTTCGTTTCATGTCTCCGGAAGCGGCAAAGAAATATAAAAACCTGTATATGGATAGCTTTACAAAGAAAATCGGAAAAGAAGTTTCCAAGGTTACAGTTCTTTCCTGCCTTCCGGTTTCCAACGCAAAAGATACCTATACTGTCCGCTGGAAAGAATCTGTCACGGGTGCTTCCACTGGTGGTGTTTCGGAAGATACATACTATTCTGGAAATTTCACTGTGGAGACGAAAAAGATTTCCAAAAAGGAAGAATTGGTCTATAACCCCATTGGACTTTACATCACAGATTTCTCCTATTCAGAAGAACAGGGACAGCGGAAAGGGGGAAGCAATGAATGATTTCCCGTCACTCTTTTTCAAAAAAATCTGCCGTGAAAGCGGCTTCCGTCCTTATCCTTCTTTCCTGTTTTTCGACCCCTGCCTTTGCGGATGATCATGGCTATGTGTATGATCCCGTTTCCGTGAATCAGTCTGCAAAGATCTATGACTATGATCCCGATTCACAGTTTTTAGTGAATGCCCGTCTGGGTTATGTAACGGATGTGGAACTTAAACCGGGGGAAGAAGTGCAGAAGATAGCTGCCGGAAATACGGTTCAATGGTCGGTAGAAAAAGATTCTGTAGCCGGTACTTCCCATGTGTATATCAAGCCCCTTTCCGATTCTGTCACCAACATGATTGTGAATACGAATGTAAGAAGCTATCGTCTTATCGTGACCACTTACAACAGTGATGTGTACTTCATTATCAAGTGGAATTATCCCAAAGATCAGGAAGCCGAATACCATAAAATGCTTGCCAAAAAGATGGCAGACCAGAAACAGGCATTGCAGAATGTGATTAAGTCTATCCTTCGTGCAAAGCTGATTAATAAGCATTATGTAGTCACGAAAAATGAAAATGTGCTGGAAAAGTACATTCCCCCTGCCGTGTTTGATGATGGCCGGAAAACGTACATTGAGATTGCTCCGGACAACCGTCAGAACATGCCTGTTGTTTTCTATTTTGATGAGTGGGATAAGAAAAAACTTCAGCTTGTTAATTACAGGCTGAAAGGCAATTTTATGGAAATCGACCGGGTTATGGATCAGATTAAACTGGTGTATTCCCAAAAATCCTATCTGGTACTTCGTAAGGATGATGAAAAGAATACTGTACCGGCACCGGATCAGATTACTTTAAACAAACAGTCAAATCAGGATCTTGCCTTCCAGACCGTAAGGGCTGGAAAACGTCAGGCCAAAGCCGTGGATTTCCATCAAGAAGCCCCGGTTTCTTTAAAAGAAAAGATTCGTGATAGACAGGAAAAGAAAGCTCTCGAAAAAATTAAGGCGGCCCATCCTTCAGATGATACTTCGTTGGATCGCCTGGCTGCCATTCTTGCCGAAGACGATGAGAAGGAAGCTCCTTCGGAACCGGCTCCGGCTCCTAAAGGTGGTGCAGTCAGATGAATTTACTCAAGAGATTTCATAAGGATCGCCCCTCTCCGGACGATGAATTGAATCAGGAACCGATGGATGAAGAGCAGGGCGGCATTGATGTAGAACCTCAATCGGAACCGGTGAAACGGATCAACAGAGGGATTATCACCCTGGTGTGTGTGGTTTTCATTGGTGCCCTGGGCGCTACCATGTATTCCTGTGATGGCCCGTCTCCCTCTAAGACTAAAGTGGACGTTTCCACAACAAAGGATGAAGCCTTGACGGATCGGCAGATGGATGATCTGGAAAAGAAAGCGGCTATGGAAAAGAAAAATAAAGATGGCTCGGAGAACGATAAGCAGAATAAAAATGCTGCTTCTAACGGGAAAAATCAGAAATATTACATTGATAAAAATGGTAATTATATTGCCCGTGATTCTTCTTCCTCTTCGCCTTCTACCACCTCTTCTGCTTCTTCTCGACCTTCCTATAATTCTTCTACCTCTTCTTATGCGGCGGCTCCGTCCTCTCAACCGGCGCCCATTACGCCTTATGAAAAGTATCAGGAAGATTCCCAGAAGGCTTATTATAAGCGCCGTTTATCTGATGAAGAAACGGCGGCTTCTGATGAAAGAAGCGGTCAGAAATCGCAGATCTTCTTCAATCTTGATGGTGAGAAAAAGGCCCAGGCGAAAAGAAATACCTCTTCAGAGCCTGCGGCGAATCAGTATTACAACGATGGCACGGTTCCGGAAAATTCTTCTGATGATGATTACATTCAGGTAGTTGGCCCACGCCAGCAGAAAGGCAGGTGGTGATTCCATGATTAAGAAATGTATAGCCGCCGCCTTCTGCGGCCTGGCCTTTGCTTTTGGAAATATAGGATTAACCTTTGCCGCTTCTCCTGCTTCAGGACAGCTTGTCAAAGCGGATGAAGTGCTTCAGGCCGGTACGGTGATTCCGGCCACGCTCTTAACTCCTATCGTTTCAGATAACATGACTACCACCATCATTGCGGTGGTTCGGCAGAATGTTTATGATTCCGTCACCGGTGAAAATCTTCTCATTCCGGCTGGTTCAAAACTCGTTGGTGATCCCATGACCATGGCCGGTAAGAGGATAGATATTTCATTCAACCGGATTATTTTCCCTAATGGCCATTCTGTTGATCTTCCGGATTACAGGGCCGTTGATGGCCTTGGCTATTCCGGCCTTCGGGATAAGTATGACACTCATTCCTGGCTTCGTATGCGCTCCATCCTGGTAGGTGCTATTTCTGCCGGGGCTGTGAGCGGCTTCACCTATGATGATTCCGATTATTCATCCAGCGATAATGACAATACCTCTGCTTCCACGGAAGCAAAGAAGGGGGCCATTTCGGAACTGCTGAATGGTATCAACGACATGGTGCGGCAGAATAATCAAAACCTGGCACCTACGGGAACCATCCGGGAAGGATTTCAGTTCAATGTGATCCTGAATACGGATATTCGTATTAAACCTTATGGGGGATAGGTCTATGGAAAGACACAATCTCCTCTTCACCGGTGGTTTTGATTCCACCTTCCGGCTCTGCCAGCTTTCGAGAATGGCTGGCGTGGAAGTTCAGCCTGTGTATTTTAAATTCAATGATCCTGGCAGCCGGTTGAATCAGGAAAAAGAAATTGCCGCCCAGGATTCTGTGATTGCTTGTCTTAGAAAGAAGTCTGCTACCAGAGCGGTTATTCTTGATCCGGTCAGGCTTTCAGAATCCGATTTGCCATCTGATCCTGACTATGATGATGCATTCAATCATTGGTGTAATTCTCAATTTATTCAAGCCCAGCTTCGATGTATTGGTAAGGTTCCTTTGCTCTTTCCCGGTATTGAGATTGCCCGTGAAGGCCCTACTTTGAAACATCGGCAGGATGGGTACAAGTATGGTAAAACTCGTACTGCCCTTACGAAGCACGGTATGAAATTCGTGGATACGCCGGATGGTTCTGTTTTGATTGATGGTTCTCATGCTGAACCCGGTTTGGATCTGCTTTATTGCAGATTTACTTATCCTATTTTGGGCATTCCTGAAACTTCTATGGCTCCACTGATTCACGAATGGGGGTATGAAGATGTATTCAAGCATACTTGGACTTGTGATTTTAACCTGGATCATCCCTGCGGCGTATGCCATAACTGTGAGACTAAATGGGATTCCGGATTAAAGGGGTTCTTTGGGCCGGAAGCTACCAGAAATCACATGGTTAAGCTTTACCTTGAAGAACATAATCAGGAGTTAACTCAAAAATTTGGTTATGTGTCTTCCGTTGGTTTTCCTGAACTTTTTACTCAATATGTCAAACATAATTATTTTTTATCTTTGAATTTTAGTCCCAATAAGTCTTTACCTGTTCCTGCCCGCAATTTTTTAGTCGGATTATTTCATCAGAAATCTCTTGATATTATGGCGTTTTTCCAATCATTGATGAAGCAGTGGGAGAAAGATCATGAGGTAGGTATTCATGCTTCCTAAAATCAATTTCAATGTGGTAGATGTTGATACCACCCGTTATAAGCGTACTCATAATACGGCTGTTACGGAAACAGAAGAACTTTTAAGAAAGGCTTATGGTGATTCTTGCTGGAAGGTCGTTTTATGTAATTCCGGGCAGGAAGCTCTTAATACGGTTCTTGATCTTATTCAGCCCAGGACGGTGATAGTAGATGATGAGACTTACTTTGAGCTTCGGTTTAATCTTCTTTATCACAAAGACTGGATGAAATATAAATATGTCCAGCTAAAGGATTTGAATGACCTGAATGTGTTGGAAGATTCATTGAAAGAAGCTGAAAAACCGATTCTTGTTTGTGGAGATAATCCTACAACTTTTGGGAACTGGAAGGGTGTAGTAGTAATTTCCGAATTGGTTCATCAGTATGGCGGCTATGTCATGATGGATAATTCCATTGTCTCTCTGCTTTATTCTAAACCTTTGATGTGGGGAGCGGATATCTGCGTTGAATCCTATACAAAGTATGTAACCGGGCAGGGAGACACTTTTGCCGGTGGCATTGCTTTAGCTCCTTCTATGAAATGGCTTGATGATAAACCTGTACCGGCACTTGTCCCAGGTATGAAATCTATCATGTGGATTGTTTCTCGCCGTGGCAATGTGGCACATCCGCTGGCCGCATACAATGTGGCGAAGGGTCTTGAAACTTTGCGTGTACGAATGATTCAGCATACAAAATCTGCAAAAATTGTTTTTGATGTTCTTGCTCATGCTGGATTTGATGTTAGATATCCGGGGGTTGGTGGATTGATAACTCTTTTTGGGATTAAACCGGATTTCTGTAAATACTTCAATCATTTTGTTACTGTTGGTACTTTTGGCTGTGCTTATTCCAATGCTGATTTTTTTCGGAGTGATACTTACTACACTGCCGGTATCTGTACCCGTTTATCTATTGGTCTTGAAGATGTACGCCTTTTGATGGCCGATATTGCTTATGCATTGTCTTTTGATTCTAATGGTCATTATGATGAATCTACTTATCTTAGAATTGCTGCGGCCTATGTAAAACTTTATGGGGATCGCATTTCTAATTGTATGGCATATTTTGATCCTACAGTGAGGTGAATGTTATGAAACTAAAAATATCCAGTATTCCTGTGCAGTTCTTTATTTCTGTGGTATTGGCTGTTCTGGGAGCGGTTATTATAGGGCCTTTGCCAAAGGCTGATTATGCTTTTGGCCAAATCGGCGGTATCTTTATCGATTCTTTGAAAATGCTTGTTGTGCCGCTTGCTTTTGTAGCTATTACCGGTGCGGTTATTAAGATGGGCATGAGCCGTATTCGTAAACTGTCTTTCCGATTTATTCTTCTGTCAGTCTTTATGTCTCTTATAGGTTTTGCACTTGGCTATTTCTTGATGAGTATGCTTTCCATTCCCTCTTTTGAAATTGGAGATGTCAATGTGAAGGCGGCTAAAGCGCCTACGATTCTTGAATTTATCCGTAACTGCATTCCCGTCAATCCATTTAACTCACTTGTAAAGGGAAATATGCTTCAGGTTCTTACTCTTGCATTTTTTGTCGGCATTGCTTCCTTGCAGTTAAAAGAAAAGGATTCCATTGTTCATGGCTTTGATACTGCCCAAAGGATTTGTGTTCAGATTGCTAATCTGGTTATGCATATTGCTCCACTTGGTGTTTTTTGTCTTTTATACCCGGTGGTTGCTAAAAGCTTGACTAATGTAGTCACTGCTTATATTCAGATGGTAATTATGCTGGTTGTTGGCATTTTGATTTATATGGCGTTCTGTTCTATTCCCTTTCTTTATCTTTTTAAGGTAAATAAACCTCTGGATTTTTTCAAGGCTATTATTCTTCAGGATGTAGTTGGTGCGATTGCCGGCGGATCTACTAATTATATGGCTCCTCGTATTGAAAATCTGAAGAAAAACAGCTCCTTGAATCCGGATGTAATTGACTTCTTTATTCCTATTACTTCTGTTCTTACCCGTATGGGTTCAACCATCTGTGTTGGAATCTATACCGTATTTGCAGCTTCCATTTTTCATATCACTCTTTCTTGGGAACAGATCATTGTTGCTTCTTTACTTACTTTTATTGCCCTTATGTGTGCTCCCGGTATTATTGGTGGTACTTTGATGGATTGTGCCATTATCTGGTCGGCTATTGGTATTCCTATTGAAGCTATTGCTTATATTGCAGGGATTGATTATGTGATTGATGTTATTCGGACAATTTTGAATATTCAGGGGGGCGAAATTATTACTGCTTGTATGAATCATTTTCTTAAGGATAGTTAGTCCTTATTTGTTTTTAAGGTAAATGAGGTGTAGGAATATGAATCGAATCTTTAAGGTCATTTGGTCAAAGGCTAAGCAATGTAAGATTGTAGTTTCTGAAATTGCGCATAACTTGAGTAAATGTAAAGCTTCTATTGCTAAAGTAGTTTTGAGTATATTTGCATTGTCTTTTAATTATATACCATCTGTTTTTGCTGCTTCTAATCTTAGTGCAGCTCAGCTTGTTCAGATTTATAAAACGGGAACTTTGATTGGTTTTTATCATACTTCTGTATATCATGAGAGAACTTTCGGTGATGACTCTGAGGGCTCTTATACCGCAATTCCAAGTTTTTCAGTTTATTCTTTTTTAGATACGGATGGAAATTATAAAGTTGCTTCTATTTCTGGTTCAAATTTGTCAAAATATTTAGATAAGAATATTCCGCTATCTTCTTTTGATTCTAAGACTCATTATTATGGTGGTTATACGTTTTCTGATCAAGATGTAGCTAGTTATGTGCGTACAGGTGCTTCATCCCATGAGGTTGGATATTTATCAGATTATATTTCTGGTGAGCTTTTATATACTTTAAATTCTGAACAAGTTAATCAATTTAAACAAACTGGATTAATTTCCAATGCTACTTCTGATGGCTCTTCTACTGTAAAGGGAAATCAGACAGTTGATGGAACAACTACCCTAAATGATAAGACTACCATTACCAAAGGTGGCCTGGATGTAACCGGCGGTACAAAGACCGATTCCCTTAACGTTACCGGTGATTCCACTTTTACTGGTAACACTACGGTGAATGGTTCATCTGAAGTGAAAGGTAATTCTACCGTTGATGGCTCTTCTACCGTGAAGGGAAATCAGACAGTTGACGGAACTTTCACCCTGAACAATAAGGCCACTATCACTAAAGGCGGTCTGGATGTAACCGGTGGTACAAAAACTGATTCCCTTAACGTAACCGGCGATTCCACTTTCACTGGTAACACTACAACTGATGGCTCTTCTACTGTAAAAGGAAATCAGATGGTGGAAGGATCTTCTGAAATTAAAGGTAATGCTACAGTAGACAGAAATAGTGAAGTTAAAGGAAATCAGAAGGTGGGCGGCACCCTTACAGTAGATGGAAAGACTACTGTTAATTCCGATCTTCACACTGATGGGAAGATTACATCTTCCGGGAACATTTCAAGTGATTCTAATGTTATTGCCGGCGGCAACGTCATTTCTGATGGCAATGTAGTTTCTCATGGAAATGTGGTAGCTGATGGTAATGTGGCCGGAACGGATGGTAAATTCAGTGGTTCGCTGAATGTAACCGGGGCTTCTGATCTCAAGGGTGATGTAACCATGGAGCATGATGCAACGGTTAAAGGGAATGGCAGTATCAATGGCTCTTTGGATGTTGGTGGTATGACTACTCTGGAAGATGTGCTTCATGTCTTTGGAGATGCTACTTTTGATTCCAATACCACTACCAATGGAAATCTGACGGTGAACGGTACTTCTGATCTGAAGGGCGATGTCACCGCTGATAGTAATGTAACCGTTGGCAAGGATCTGACCGTAAGCGGCACCACGAACCTTCAGAATACCAATGTGGCCGGAAACCTTGATGTACAGGGAGACACCACCCTTAAAAACACCAAAGTGGATGGCACCCTTGAAACTACCGGCAAAGCTACTTTTGACGGTGATACCGAAACCAAAGGAAATGCCAAGTTTGACCAGAATGTGGATGTGGATGGAAACATTACGGCCAAAGGAGATATTTCCGGAGCTAATGGTTCTTTCTCCGGCGATCTGAATGTATCCGGCAAGACAACTACCGGAAGCCTGGAAGTAACTGGTGATTCTACAGTTGGCGGCAATGAATACGTGAAGGGCACCTTCACCGCTGATGGAGCTGCTACCCTGAATGACACTCTGGAAGTTAAGGGCAAAGCCACCTTTGATTCTGATATTGAAACCAAAGGCAGTGCATCCGTTGGCAAGAACCTGACTGTAAATGGTACTACTGACCTGAAAGGCGATGTAACCGCTGAAAACAACGTAACTGTAGGCAAGGACCTGACTGTATACGGCACCACGAACCTTCAGAATACCAATGTGGCCGGAAACCTTGATGTAAAAGGAGACACCACTCTTAAGAACACCAAAGTAGATGGCACCTTTGAAACCACGGGCAAAGCTGTTTTTGACGGTGATACCGAAACCAAGGGTAATGCAGTGATTGGCAAAAATCTGACTGTAAGTGGTGCTACTGATCTCAAAGGTGATCTTCTTGCTGAAGGAAATGCCATTATGAATCAGGATATGACCGTTAAGGGTAGTGCTTCCGTATTCAAGGATTTCTCTGTTTCTGGAAATACCACTTTAGTGGGGGATACCAATATTGGAAAATCCCTTTCCGTATCCGGCCCGGCTACTTTTAAGAATGATGTTCATATGGACAAGAATCTTTCTGTTGACGGGAATATCACGACATCCGGCGTCATTTCTGCTTCTGATGCCATTATTGGCGGTAAGTCCATTAATTCCACTCTTAATAATCTGGGTAGTGCCATGGATGCCAAGATTGATTCCGTAAGCCATCGGCTGAACCAGAATATCAACAAGGCGGCGGCAGGGGCAGCGGCTTTGGCCGCCCTCCATCCGCAGGATTTTGATCCTGATGACAAATGGGATTTTGCGGCTGGTATGGGTCATTACCATGATGCCAATAGTGCGGCTTTGGGTGTGTATTATCATCCTAATGAAGATACCCTGGTATCTCTTGGAAGCACCATGGGTAATGGTGATCCCATGATGAATCTTGGCCTTTCTATGAAACTTGGTCATGGTTCCGGCAAGACCCTTTCCAGGGCTGAAATGTCGAAAATGCTGAAGACAGACCGTGAAGCCATGAAAGTTATGGTCAAGAACATGATTGAGATGAAGAAGGAAATCGAAGCGTTGAAAGCCAACAAGGTGGATTCACTGAAGGTTTCCGAAATTTCCGGAAAGAAGACATTCCCGGATGTTCCTTCTGATCACTGGGCTAATCAGGCGGTGACAACCCTTCATGACAACCATGTTGTCCAGGGCTACCCGGATGGCAATTTCAAGGGTGATCGTACCATGACAAGGTATGAATATGCCGAAATGCTCTACAATGCCCTGAAACGGGGCCTTCCGGTTCCGCAGAAACAGATTGATGAATATGAAGCAGAACTGAAGAAGATTGCTGAATCCCGTAATGAATCCCTTCCGGTTTCCAAGATTACAAAGAATACCAAAAAGGGTGATACGGCAAAATCGGTTAAAAGAGCCGCTTCCCTGAAGAAATAAGGTGATAGTTATGAATAAGGCCAGGGTGTCCCCGGTGGTTTACCGCCGCTTCAAGTGTCTTGAATGCCATAAATTGGTGAAAGTCACTCATTCCGACGATATTCGTCGTAACTTCTGTTCCTATATCTGTCGTGTTCTGTACTGTTACAAGCATGGAATGAAGGTTTGATACCCATGAAGGGCTTTCACGTTTTGTTTCTTATTGCTTCACTTCTCTTGATTTATATTTTTCTCTTTCGGTTATTTTCTCTATGTTCCGTTATTTTCTGAAGGGCTGGTGGAAGAAATGAAATGGTGCATTCTGTTTTTCCTTTTTGTCAATCTCATTTCTTCCCATTTGGCTTATGCTTCCTTTGTAAGTAAGGTGGGCGGCGTTCCTGGGTTTGTTCATAGTTTGCAGATAGGGGAAATGGTATTTTACCCTCCTTTTACCTTTATCCTTACATACCTCAGGCACAAGGGCGCATATCCCACGTTACTTTCTACCGGTTTCCTTATTTTCTTTATCGGTTTCATTGTCTCCATCCTTGGACCCGGCATTTACCGGTATGCCACAAGGGACAAGTCCCTTGATCTGACTTCAAGCGGCACGGCCCATTGGGCCAGTGAAGCCGATTTGAAAAGAAAGCACCTGCTTTCAGACCCGAACAAGCCGGAAGACGGGGTGATTGTAGGTGCCTGGGATTCCGGCCTTAACTATGAATTCCGGTATAAGATGGCCGGTGTTATTTCTAAATTTCCGTTGTTTCTGAATTCCTTGGAAAGAAAAATTTCATTTCCTTTGGTGTTTCTATTAAACCATCTTCCTTTTACCCGGAAATACCGCTGGAAGGCCCATGAAGGCTCCGGCAGGGCCTGGGATATACGGAAGGTGCTGAAGTTCATTCCCGGAAAGCGCTGGTACATCGTTGACAACGAAAAAACGCATATCCTTATGTGCGCCCCGTCCCGTTCCGGTAAAGGTATTGGCGTTGTTATTCCTACCTGTATCAACTGGCAGGGTTCTATGGTCTGTGCCGATCCAAAGGGCGAAAACCTTGATACCACCGGCGCATATCTTGAAAAGGTGCTTCATCATAAGGTGATCAAGTTTGATCCGGCTGAAGCAGGAAATTTCTACCGCTGGAATCCCTTGAATGAAGTCCGCTGGGGGACACCCAATGAGGGCCGTGACGTTTCTAACATTGTCCAGGTTCTTGTGGGGCAGGGCGAAGGAAATGACGCCCACTGGATTGAAAACGGCAAGGATTTGATTATCGGCTGTATTACACATCTGAAATACAAAGACGCCGTATACAATACGGTGCATGATTTTCACCCCGGAGACAAGGATTATCGAGAAACTTCCATGTATGATGTCTACCAGTTCATGGCGGCAGGTATGACGGCTTCCGATGATGAGGAAGATGAGGAAAATCCGAATGCTCCGACAGGCTTTAGAAAGGTGCTTCGTGATGAGATTGTAGATTCCCCGGATAAGGTGGATAAGAATGGAAACGTGGTGAAAAAGGGCCATAAGGCTGTCCAGCATTTCCCGGACACCGGCGTAGTCTTTGAGGTCCCTAATCCTTACGGTACGTCTTCTGATGCCTTTTTGAAAATCCGTATTACACCGGAAAATGCGGATAAAGTGACCCATTTCACGCCGGAAGCCAGGCTTACGCCCCATCTTCACCCGGTTGTGGTGGCCAAGTTCAATTCTTTTATTGGCAAGCCGCCGAATGAAGCCGGTTCCGTCCTTTCTACGGCGGTGACTTCTCTTATGATTTTCTCCGAAAAGACGATTATAGATAATACGTCAAAATCGGACTTCTATCTTCATGATATCCGGAACAGTGATCGTCCGGTGGATCTCTTTCTGGTTACACCTCCTTCGGACCTTGCTCGTGTGGGGAAGATCTTTCGGCTCATTATAGAGCTGATGGTTGTTTCTTCCACACAGAAGCTTAATGGGGATAAATACAAGTGTCTTCTTCTGATTGATGAATTTCCGGCTTTTGGCAAGATGGAAAATCTTCTGGCCGAACTTGGCTACATTGCCGGTTATGGGCTGAAGGCGCTTATGATCATCCAGGGCCTGGAACAGCTCAAGAAGATTTACAAGAATCTGGATCTCTTGACCAACTGCCAGACGCAGGTTTATTTCGGCCCCAATGACAATGACACCAGAAAGCACCTGTCAGAGCTGCTGGGTTCCAAAACTATCATGGTGAAACAGCGTCATGCAGACGCCGGGTTATTCGGCAAGGTGGATTACACCTATGTTGAAAAGGACAGGCCGCTTCTACGGCCTGATGAGACTTCAACCTTCCTTGCCAATAAGTCTGCTATGCAGATTGAGGGCCTTTTGGTTCTCTCTCCTAAAAATAAGTTTTATGAAATGCCAGATATGATTTCCAAGATTGACCAGGGCCACGCTCTTGATCCGTTTCAAAAAGTAGGCCTGATTGATAGGGATTAACCATTTAAGGAAGGTGATTTTATGGCTAAAAAAACAAAAAAGACAGATAAGACCTTTGATGAAATGATTGCGGATTTTGAAAAATCCTATGATAATGTGGTTTCCCTTCGTGCGGATGCCCAGGCAAAGCAGGATGAATACAACAAAGCCAGAAAAAAGGCTGATGAAGGGGATAAGGATTACAAAGTTTCCATTTATGACTTTCTTCTGAACCAGCTTGATTTGAAAGGCGTTCATTATTCCGTCAAGGATATTATTAAAGCTTGCGTCTATGTTCATCATCACTTTCCCGATTCCGTGCCTGATGAAGCTTTCGTAGAACCTGTTAATGTGATTCAGCATGAAGCTTCTGCCGCATCCGCCGTCGGTGAGGACTAATGGATGATACCTTTGCCCGTCATCGGGCCATGCTCCGAACTGCTTTGGGGCCGGATATCCAGAAATTGATTGATGATGATGATATTACAGAAGTCTATGTTAATTCAGATTACGTTGTCCGTGTGGATTCTATGCATGGACGGTATGCCACGAATATTGTTCTTACGCCGGACAAGGTGCGGCGTATCTGCGAAATTGTGGCCGGGATGAATGATCAGATTATTAATCAGGATCATCCCATGCTGGGGGTCGAAATTTCACTTTTGAAGATTCGTGCCCAGTTATTGTACCCGCCCTGCTCCCCTTGTCCTACATTTTTCTTCAGAAAGAAGCCCAGAAAGATATTTTCTTTGGAAGAATATGTGGCAAATGGTACTTTGTCCCCGTTTTACTACGATAAGATCTGCTCTTTTATCAAAGAAAGAAAAAACTTGGTTGTCTGCGGTGCCACTGGCTCCGGTAAGACCACGTTTATCAATGCCATTTTAAAAAAACTGGCTGAAGTCAATCCGGATCACCGGCTGGCCATTCTGGAAGACCTGCCTGAACTGCAGTCTTCTTCCAGGGATGTTCAGTACCTTGTGACTTCCGGAAACCGGGCTTCCAAAGTGACCATGCAGGATCTAGTCTACGTTTCCATGCGTCTTTCCCCCACACGAATCATTATAGGGGAAACACGTAACCGGGAATGTTATGACCTTTTGAAAGCATGGAACACCGGGCATCCCGGCGGCTTCACCACTGTTCACGCTGATAGCACCAGTGATTGTCTTACCCGTCTGGAACTTCTTGCCAAAGAAGCCTTTCCGGAAGGGGGAAGCGGCGTGACGCTGGATATGCAGCGTTTGATAGGTTCTACAGTCGATGTGATTGTTTCCATTCAGAAGAAGCTTGTCGATGGCCGTGAGCGCCGTCTGGTCGATGACATGATTACTCTCCATGGATTTGATCTCTCTACTCATCAATATTTGATTCAACATGAAAAGCCGGATGGTTCTTTATCCGGTAACGAAAGGAAGGATGTTTTATGAAACACCTCTTGAAAGTATTTGCTGAAAAAATGGGCGCTCCCCGGAATGTGATCCTTTCCTGGATTACCACTTTCCTCTGTTTTTTCAGTTTCCCCATGGCCTTTGCGTCTGACGCTGAACTGGATCTTCCATTTATGGATTTTCTCTCTCGTCTGGCCAATACCTTAACCGGCCCGGTGGCAAGGACAATCGGCATTATTGCCATTATCTTTGCGGCCTTTGGCCTGTTCTCCGGCAACGCCGGTGAAGGCTTCAAAAAGGTTCTCTGGGTGGTTATCGGCCTGTCCCTGGCTACCTGGGCGCCGACTCTTGCCGGAATGTTTTAAAAGGAAATTATCAGCTCGCAAGAGCTGATAATAAATGCCATTTCCTGATTTTTCTTTTTCAGCACCTGACTTATCAGGAAGTGACATTTCTTATCAGTTTTTGGGTGCTGAAAGGAGCTGTTACTATGTATGCCAAGGTTTTCAAGTCCCTGTGCAAGCCGGTCTTCTGGGGCGGTCTGCCACGGGATGTGTTCATTTCCATCCTGCTAATCGGGATTTTCTCATTCGTGATTCTTCATTCCATCAAGGTTTTTATTCCTTTATTTTTCATTTATATCTTTCTTCTTTCCATCGTCCGGATTGACCATCGGATCTTTGGGATTATCAAAGATTCCCTTAGACTGAAGTCCCATTATTATTGATTGAGGGGGGTACATTATGGGTAGAAAGAAAAGACTTCCACGCCTTCAAGATGTTGTGACATGGGGAGAAATGACGGATAATCAGGTTATTTTCAATCACAACGGCACCTTTCAAAAGACTTATATTTTCCGGGGCGCTGACGGTTCGAATATGACGGAAGATGGCATAAACAGCTACTATGTGGGCTTGAACAACATCTTTATGCGCCTGAAGCGGAATTACTATATTTTCGTTGAAATGCATAAAAGGCGTACTGATGATGTGGTGCATAGTCATTTTGATGATGATATCCTGGAAGAATTTGAAGAGGAAAGAGAAAAGAATATCTCCACCCATCAGATTTATGACAATGAATTTTATCTGACCATCTGTTATAAATGGCCGTCTGAAGTCATGCAGAGGGCCAGCCGCATTCTGGATAAGTCCAATAAGGAGATTTTGAAGGAAGTGAAAGGGGCGGTGAAGGAGTTCAGCGCTGTTTTCAATCCTCTGTCTTCCGGTTTGGATGAAATTATGAAGGATCAGGACGTGACATATGATCACTTTGCCGAAATGGAAGCAAAGTTTCTGGAAGAGTGCGAAACGCTCATTAAAGGTCTTGCAGATTACTTCGTGGAGATTCATCCGTGCAGTGAAGAAGAGACTTTGACCTATCTTCATGACTGTATTTCCGATCACCACCTTGTCATTGGTTCTCACGTTCGGAACTTTATTACCGACAGAATTAAAGATTCCGTGTTCCTCGGCGGCCGCTTCCCTAAACTCGGTGAAAAGTACCTGGGTGTGGTGGGTGTGAAGGACGTTCCGGCTGGAACGGTGGATTTCATGTTTGACCGGCTCAATTCCCTTTCCATCGAATACCGTTTTGTGATCCGTTATATTGCCCTGGATAAACAGCAGGCCATTAATGAAACCAAAACCATTGAAGCACAGCACCAGCAGCGGCAGAAGTCCATTATTACCGTCATTATGGAAACCATTAATAACAAGGAAACCGGTAAAGTGGACAGGGGCGCCGTGCTGGACAGCGAAGACGCCCAGGAAGCCTATGAACACCTTTGCAAGGATGATTTTGGCCTGGGCTATCTGACCTGTAATATCGTAGTCCTGAATCCGGATGCCAAGAAATTGCAGGAAGATTTGAAGAATGTCATTACCATTGTGAATGACCTTCAGTGTGTAGCTGTCAACGAAAAAGATAATGCTACTGCCGCCTGGCTTTCTTCTCTTCCGTCCAATTTTGAAAACAATGTGCGCTCCTATCTTCTGACTTCCACCAATTTTGCCAATATGGCCCCTTTAGGCTCTTACTATAGTGGAGAGAAGAAAAACCGTTTTTTCGGGGAACTGGAAGAGACGAATCATAACCCCAACATGAAATTTGTGGATGATCCTCTCTTCCAGTGTTCCACGCCGGAACATCTTCCCTTCTTCTTCAATCTCCACGTGGGGGACGTTGGCCATACCTTGATTGTAGGGCCAACCGGTTCCGGTAAGTCCGTACTTTTAAATACCATTTCCAGCAATTTTAGGAAATATCCGAATTGCAAGGTCTTTGTCTTCGATAAGTCCGCTTCGTCCCGTGTGCTGACCCGTGCCATTGGCGGCAATTTCTATAACCTTCTTGTGGATAGCTCGTCTATCAGCTTCCAGCCGCTGGCCAACATCGATCAGCCCACGGAAAAGACGTGGATTCTTGAATGGCTTGTTAACTATTTGGAAGCATCAAACCTGAAAATCACGCCGAACGACAGGAACACCATCCTTGATGCTTTGAATTCCGTGGCCGGGGCGCCCAAAGAAGAAAGAACCATTACTGCTTTGATAACCATGATGCAGGATGAAACTATCAGAAGCGGCCTTAGGGATCTTTCGCTGAAGGGGGCTTATGGCGCTCTCTTTGATTCCAATGATGATAAATTTGGCTCCGGACGCTGGCAGGTCTTTGAAATGGAAAAACTCATGGAAAATTCAAAGATCGTGGCGCCTACGCTGGACTATCTCTTTCACCGTATTGAAGGACAGCTCGACGGTTCACCGGCTCTTATGATTCTGGATGAATGCTGGCTTTTCCTTAGAAACGACGCCTTCCGGGCTAAAATCGTGGAATACCTGAAGGATCTTCGTAAGAAGAACTGCGCCGTGGTCATGGCCACACAGAATTTAAGCGATATGGATGAAAAGCTGATTCCCGTTGTCTCTTCCAACTGTTTGACAAAAGTATTTCTTCCCAATAGCTCTATCAACGACTTGGCTTATGAAATGTATCAGCGGTTTGATTTGAATGACGCTGAAATCTCCATTCTGGGAGATATCAAGCCCAAGAGACAGTATTTCTATAAATCGTCTCTGGGCACCCGTGTTTTCGACTTAACTCTTTCCCCACTGGAACTTGCTTTCTTAGGGGCTACGTCAAAGGAAGATCAGCTCAATGTTGCCCGTATGCAGGATCTGTCCTGTGAGGAATTTGTAAGACGCTGGAAAAAGCTTAAGAATGTAGTGTAAAGGAGTGGTCATCATGCATCCTAAAGCAAAATACCTCGTTATCATTCCTGTATTTCTGCTTTCCCTTTATGCGCCTCTTACGGCCCATGCCGTATATCCGGTGCATGATTCCAAAGTGTATCAGGAAGTCATTTTGCAGGTGAAGAAAGTCACCGAACAGATCAATACCATACGCCAGCAGATTGAGCTACAGAAACAGCACCTCTATGACATTTCATGGGGAAAGGTAGCGCCCATGCTGGAACAGATCAAGTCTTCCAGGGCCGATTATGATAAGCTCCGTTCTTCCATGAACAGTATTCTTTCCGGTGAAAAGGACGTGGAAGACGCCTTTAAAGATACCTTCTACGACTGGAACAATGTAGATGTTTCTCAAGAAACCTATGGCTCCATGAAATCACGGCTTCAGCAGGACAGATACCAGCTTCAGAAACTGGATAAGGAAACCATTGAACTTATCAACCATAAGCAGAAGGAACTTGATGAATCCAATCAGCGTGTGGAACATTACAAAGAAATGCTGAAGGATGCCCATGGCGATAAGGATATCGGCCAGATCAAGTCCCTGATTTCTGGTGAAATGGTCTATTCCCAGAACCTGACTTCCGATATTGCCAGCCTTCGTGCGAAACTGGAAGTCATTCACAATGAAGTGAAGAAGCAGGAAGAAGAAGCGGCCCAGAAGATGAATGAGAAGGTGGGAGATGATTTTGCCAAGGCTGCCGATGAATTACAGGCACTTTCTGATAAGGAACCGGTTTCTTCTACTTACAGTTCCAAGTTTGAAGAGCTTGCTAATGAAAGAGGGTTGGTCTAATTGGAAGCTTGTCTTACGATGCTTGAAGATGTAGGGAATAAGATTGAGATTTCCGCTTTTAACGGGATATTAAATCTGACTCCCTACATGGTTGGCCTTCTCGTTCTCCTTGCCACCATTGCCATAGCTACGGAATGGGATATGTATTTCTCCAATACCTGGAATTGGGGAAATCTCATAACCAAGATCATCCATATAGGTATGATTGCCTTTTTCATTCGGAATTGGACGTATATTCTTTCTATGGTAAAAGGATCTGCGGAAAAGCTGGGTATGCTGGCCGGTGGTTCCAATGTGGCCTATACACCTACAAAGCTGCTGAAGGATTCTTTGAATGCCGTATATTCTTCATTTCATGTGCTGTGGGATAATTTCAGTTTTACTTCTGGTCATGTGTTGATATATATTTTTGCGGCGGTGGCCCTTGTTATTGCTCTTTTTGCCATTTTCCGAATTTCCTTCGTTATTTTCATGGCGAATGCAGAATTTTTGATTCTGGGCGCTCTTTCCATTGTCCTTCTGCCTTTCGGCGTGACAAAGTGGACTTCTTCCATTTCAGATAAGACATGGGGGATTCTTCTCACGTCTGCCGTTAAACTCATGGTGGCCATTTTCATGATATCCATGATTGGCAGTGAGATTCAATCAGCCTTTAAGGTAAATGCCGGTGGTACTATTACGGAAGAAGATCTTCCAAGTTTTATTACCTCTGCATTTGCCCTTCTTTTCCTTTCCTTCCTCTGTGCCCAGGCGGTGGAATTTGCTGGTGCCATGACTACCGGCGTGATGATCAATTCCAATAACATCATTCATTCTGTGCCGAATGCTTATTTTGGCGCCAGGAACACTGCCGGTGCCGTCGGCACTTTGGCGAAGTCCCCTTATACCATTGCTACAGCTCCCGTGAAAGGTGCCCGGTGGGCCAAGAATGCCGGGGGCGCCCTGGCCCGGACGGCTCGTCACCCTATGAGGGCTTTAAAGGGCTGGTGGCAGAAATAGTCGTATAAAAAGTCAGGAGTATTATGATGAAGATACAAAGAATGTTTTTCCTCTTTATGGCCTTCCTTGTGATATTTGCTGGCTTTTTTGCGCCTTGCTCTTATGCTGATTGGGATTCCTACCCGGAAAATGAAGATTTGAGGGTGGATTTCAGCGCTCCTGTGACTGATCCCTATGGGTATTCTTCATGGCGTGGTTCCGGTTGGCATAGCGGTGTGGATTTCGGCGCTGATTTTGGCACTATGATTCCTTCTCTGCTTTCCGGCACTGTGTACACATCACAGTCCGGGTATGGTATTGATCCTGATGGCTATGGCAATATGATTGCCATTGTTTCTGATGATGGGGCTTATTCCTTTGTTTATGGCCATGTACAGCGGATTTATGTAGTAGACGGCGAACATGTTGAAATGGGTCAGCCGCTGGGGGAAGTTGGCAGTGCCGGTCATTCTACCGGTCCTCACGTTCATATTTCCGTTTTTGAAGGCGGCCCGCCTTATGAAGGTGGTCAAATTACAGATCCATCTGAATTGATTAATAGTTGTCCTTTTTTCCATGTAAATGGGGATATTTCCAATAATACTTTGGGTTCCGGCATTGCCGGGGCGGCTCGTAAGCTGATTCCTCATCTGGATATGGATTTTTCTAAGTATTTTGAGCCATCCCAGGAAGCGGAAGCTATGGCCAAGGAAATCTTGTCGAAAATCACCCTGGCTTTTGATTTCGGAAATAAGTACCTGTTTCCACTGCTTGTCCTTTTGGCCATTATTGATTTTGTCTGGTTTATGATTGGCTTGATGCTGGGGCTTCGTAATGACAAGGGTATGGGTGGTATTGTTGTACGGATTCTGCGGTACAGTATTTTCTTCTTCCTTTTCCAGTCCTGGCATTGGATGATAGATAATTTCTGTATTCCTTTTGTGGAGAATATTTCAAGTACCTATTCCGGCCATGCCATTACGGAAACTTCCTTCCTGCACTTTG
>ULVN01004544.1_pt1 | contig 32294 bp, 64 predicted proteins | sample 1959491 | NCBI WGS metagenome assembly ULVN01 (sample SAMEA4835787, study PRJEB28245) | human gut metagenome | biome: gut microbiome; material: fecal sample | place: Denmark | collected 2008 | reverse complement strand
CCACAAGGGCCGAAGGGAGACACCGGAGAAACCGGTCCACAGGGTCCGAAAGGTGACACCGGAGAAACCGGTCCACAGGGTCCGAAAGGAGATACCGGGGAAACCGGTCCACAAGGGCCGAAGGGAGACACCGGAGAAACCGGGCCACAAGGGCCAAAAGGCGATACTGGGGAAACCGGGCCACAAGGGCCAAAAGGTGATCCGGGAGAAAGCGGTGCAGCGCCGACTACAACGGAGCTATCTTTAACATCGGCCGGATGGAGCCTAAACGCAGATGGCTACTATTATCAGACAGCCACGGCATCCGGAGTAACGGCTAGCAATGCCGTTATCGTTGATACCGACAATCCGGAGATTAAATGTACAGGCCAAGCTGCAGGAGCTTTGACATTTAGAGCGATCCAGGCGGCAGCAGCCACAGTAAAGGTTATGATATTCGGATGAAAGAGGATTGTTACTTAATTCAATACCGGGAGGCGATCCGCAGCGGAGAAATCATAGCCGGCCAGGAGCTAATCATGGAGCTTGATAGGCTCATAGATGATTTAGATAATCCTAGATATATCTATGACCGGAGAGAGGCCTTGCAGCGTATCGACTTCATGGAGAACTGCATAAAACTAACCAAATCGCCTTTTTATGGCAAGCCGATGATTTTAATGCTATGGCAGAAAGCGCTCATCGAGGCGGCCTATTCTTTCAAGATGGCCGATACCGGATATAACCGATTTAAAAAAGTTATACTCTTAATCGCTCGAAAGAATACCAAGAGCGAAACCTGCAGCGCATTAGGATTAAGCGAGGCAATCTTAGGGCCTCCGGGATCTGATATAGTGTGCAGCTCAAACGATGATAACCAGGCATCTATCCTATATGATGCGATAGATACCATGCGGCTAATGATAGATCCGGAGCAGATAGACACATGGAAGAATCAGCGGTTTATAAAAATCAAGGCCAACGACTCCAAAATTTTTAAGCTATCGGATCGCACAAGGAATAAAGAAGGCCGAAACATTGATAAGGCCTATGTGGATGAAGTACACGAAATGAAAGAGAATACCATTATTAAATCCATTGAGCAATCGCAATCTATCAAGGATGCGCCGCAGATGTGGATCATCACAACGGAGGGATTCGTTAACGATGGCGTTTTAGATAATCTGCTCATAGATTGCCGCAAGATTATAAACGGCGAGGATGAGGGAATATCTGCGGAGCGTACGCTGCCGTGGTTATACACGCAGGATAGCGAGCAGGAAGTATGGCAGAATCCGCAATCATGGTATAAATCCAATCCAACGCTAGGCATCGTTAAGAAATGGGATTATCTATACGAGCAAGTAGACCTTGCCAGGAAATCCAAAAGCGATAGGATGTTTGTACTCTCTAAAGACTTTAATTTTAAACAGAGCAATGCGCAGGCATGGCTACAGGAGAGCGATTATAAATACATATCAAAATTCGAGTTAGAAGATTTTAAAGATTCACTCTGTTTAGGAGCGGTTGACCTGGCGGAAACTACAGACCTAGTAAACGCAAAGATTCTGATGCTAAAGCCGGGAGATAAAACGAAGTATGTACATTCCATGTATTTTATCCCGGAGAGCAAGCTAGAGCTATCGGACGATAAAGAGGCCGGCGCTAAGTATGCGGAATGGGCCAGAGATGGCTATGTAACAATTTGCGAGGGAAACGATGTAGATTTAACCAGGGTAGCCGATTGGTTTTATGAGCTTTACCGGGATCACGGCTTGCGGCTATATAAATGCGGCTATGATGTGAAATTTTCTAAAGAGTTTCTAAAGCAGATGGAATACTACGGATTCGATTGCGAAATGGTAGTGCAAAACAAATTTGTAATGAGCAATCCGATGAAGTTAGTAGAGGCGGATCTAAAGGCGCAGCTCATCAATTATAACGAGAATCCGGTAGATCATTGGTGCTTAGGCAACGCCTCTATGGAGATTGATAACCTGGGGAACGTGCTATGCGTGAAAATCAATAACCAGGCATCACGAAAGATAGATGGAGCAGTAACGCTAATCATCCTATACGAAATGTATAGGCGCTATAGATCAGATTTATTAGGCAGAATGTAAAGGAGGCGAGAAAAATAGGTTTTCTTGATTTTATTAAAAAAAGGATAACGAACTACAAATATGCGCCGATGCTATCCGGCAGAACGCCGATTTTTAGCCAATTCGGCGGCGATGTATATAGTTATGACGTAGTGCAGCAGGCAATCGAGTGTATAGCCTCCGAAATGAGCAAGTTAACGCCGCAGCACATCCGAAAAGATGGCGCAGATTCCGTACCGGTTCCGGGCCAAGTGCAAACGGTACTAGCGCATCCGAATCCGACAATGACAAGCAGCGACTTTTTAGAGAAAATAACTTATCAGCTATTCCTAACGTATAACTGCTTTATCATTCCGGAGTTTGACGGCAAGAGAAATCTGCAGGCGTTATGGCCGGTGCAGCCAAAAAAGGTTGAGTTTCAAGCAGATAATGCCGGAGAGCTTTTTATAAAGCTCGAATTTAACAATAACTACGAAACTACATTAAAATATTCGGACGTTATCCACATCCGCCATAAATTCGCAGTTAACGAACTTATGGGCGGAAACAAGAGCGGAAATCCGGATCTAGATGTACTCCTGCAAACGGTAGAGCTAAATCATAACCTACTCAACGCAGTATCGGAGGCGGTTAAAAGCTCTTTCGCCGTAAATGCGGTTGTGAAGTATAACACAATCTTAGACAAGGGGCAGATGGATGCCAATCTAAAAGATCTGCAGGAGCGGTTAAATAATAACGAATCCGGCTTTTTAGGAATGGATCTTAAAGGCGAATTTATTCCGATTAAAAAAGATATTCAGTTAGTAGACGATAAAACGCTAGAGTTTATCGACAGCAAGATCCTGCGGCATTTTGGAGTAAGCCTGCCAATCCTAACCGGCGATTATACAAAGGATCAATACGAGGCTTTTTACCAAAAGACATTAGAGCCTTTAGTAATTAAGTTATCGCAGGCCTTTACAAAGTGCATTTTTACAGAAAAAGAGCTAAGTTTTGGCAATAAAATTACGTTCCTAACGAGCTATCTCGTTTTCATGAAAACAGAGCAAAAGCTAGAAATGATTAGGCTCCTGGGCGATGCCGGATCGTTATACGAGAACGAAAAGCGTATAGCTTTCGGCCTTATGCCATTACCGGAGCTGCAGGGCATCAGAATGCAGAGCCTAAACTATGTGAATGTAGAACATGCAAAAGAGTATCAGTTAGGAAAGCTAGGCGGAACAGAACCGCAACCAAAGGAGGGAAATAATGAATAAATTAGAGCTTATAAGCCGCAGTTATCTTGCGGAGGTAAGAGCTGCAGGCGATGAAGAGGCGAGAATCCAGGGCAGGCCGATTGTATTCGGCAGCCAAACAGACATAGGCGGATGGTTTGGTGAGGTAATCGATGAGGGCGCACTAGATGAGGCCGATTTATCCGATGTACGCTTTTGCAAGAATCACGATACGAGCAATGTATATGCGAGATTCAAGCGAGGCAAAGAAAACAACACAATGAATCTAGCCATCTCAAGGGATGGATTAGATATAGATGCCTGGTTAGATGTTAAGGGGAATCCTTTAGCGGCTACTCTTTACAGCGAAGTAAAGAGGGGCGATATATCCGGGATGAGTTTCATGTTTAGTGTTCGAGAGCAGGAATGGAAAAACCTCGATAGCGATTATCCGATTAGACACATTAAGAAGATCGGAACGGTTATAGAGGTATGTGCAGTAACATTCCCTGCCTACGAGGCTACACAAATTAGCGCAAGGGATGCCGAGGCAGTGGAGGCGGCCCGGCAGGCATTGGAGGATGCGAAAGAGCAGCGCAAGGCGGCGGAGGCTGCCGAGCATGAAGCGGAGGCTAAAAGATCTGCAGCCCTGGAGCTAGAGAAATTAAAAGCAAGCATTTTATATGGAGGTAAGTAAAGAATGAAAGAATACTTAAAGAAGTTAATCGAAAATAAGCAGGCGAGAGAGGCCGAATTAAAAGAATCCATTAAGACCGCAGAAAGCGCAGACCAGGTAAGAAGTTTAGGCGCAGACCTGGAGGCGGTACAGGCAGAGATCAGAGATGCACAGGCGCAGCTTGACAGCCTGGAAAAGCAGGAACCAACGGAGCAGAGAGGTTTCAATCCGGTTGCAGCTTTCGGCGTAGCAGAAAAAGATGGCGAAGAGGCAGAAAAGAGAGCGAAAGCATTCGCAGCAAGCGGAGTAATGAAGATCGAAAATGCAGAGGCTAGATCTATCCTGTTATCTACCGGCACACTCGCAAAACCTACAGAAGTAGGCGGGATCAACGATCATTTTAACATCGTTTCCTCTATTGTAGACCAGGTATTTGTAGAAGATTGTACCGGAATGGGCCAGTACAACGAGGCATATCAGAAATCTACACAAACTGCCGCAATCGGTACAGATGGAACAGCACCGACCGCATCCGATCCGGTATTTAGAACTGCGGCCATTAAGCCGGTATTAGTTAATACGCTTACATATGTTTCTAAGAACATTAGAAAGCAAACGCCGTTACAGTACGAGGCAAAGGTAAGAGCCGGCGCATTGGTAGCACTTAGAAAGAAAGTTGCAGAACTCATCGTAAAAGGTAACGGAACTACAGAGCCTTACGGCATCATCAATGCCGTTAACACGGAAAGCACACCGGAAGTTATCTACGAAACATTAACCGTATCGGATGCGACTATAGATGAAAAGACTTTAAGAAAAATCGTATTTGCATACGGCGGCGATGAGAATGTAGGCGGTAACGCTAGACTTTATCTCAACAAGAAAGACCTCATCGCATTCGGCGATGTAAGAGGAACAAACGAGAAAAAGGCCGTTTACGAAATTACACCGGATGGATCCAATCCGAATACCGGAATTATCAAGGATGGCGGCTTATCCGTTCCGTACACAATTTGCTCCGATGTGGTGGCACTTTCTGCATCCACAAAAGGATCCGCAGCAATCAAGACAATGATTTACGGCGATCCGAGCAACTACAAACTCGGATTATTCGGAGATTACGAGGTATCAGTTTCCGAAGATTACAAGTTTGCAGAGGGCTTGCTTGCAGTTAGAGGCGAGGCAATGGTAGGCGGAAACCTTACATTTGATAAGGGAATGGTAGTAGTTACTCTTGCAGCCAACTAGTAGGAGGTAAGCCATGAGAGCGAAAGTTATTAACGGATTCTATAGCTTTGAAAAAGGCAGAATCATAGAAAAGAACGAAACTATCGAAGTGGGCGAAGAAAGAGGCAGGGAGCTTATAGCTCTCGGCCTCATCGTTGAAACTCCGAAAGAAGAGCCGGCAGCTCCGGTAATTGATGAAAACGGAAATTTCTCCGTAGATGGCGATGCAGTCGGACATGTTGAGGGCGATAATATTGTTATTACGGATCCGGAAGTAATCAAGGAAACCTTAAAAGAGGCTCCGGCAACAACGGAAGAAAAGACCGAGAAAAAGGCTAAGAAGTAGGAGGCAGGAATGGCAGAGTTTGATATTTTAACAACGGTAAAAACGGCTTTAGGCCTGCAGGGCAATGATTATTTTGATGCTACATTATCTCTCTATATTGAAGAGGTTAAGCAGTATCTAATAAGCGGAGGCTGCAGTCAGGCCATAGTTGATAAGGAAAGCTCTGCCGGGGTTATTGCTAGAGGAGTGGCGGATCTATGGAATTATGGCAGCGGCAATGCCGAATTAAGCCCATATTTCAAAGAGAGAGCCATCCAGTTATGCAGTAAGGCGGTGGCAGAGCGTGAATTATAGGCCGAAAGAGATTGATAATTTAGATTGCGCCATGCGCCTGCTTATTCCTACTTACAGCAAAGTAAACGGAGTAGAGAAAAAGACTTTTTCGGAGAATGGCCCTTTATTCTTTGCGAATTTCAAAACATACGGCGGCACGGAGCGAGATGTTAACGGAAAGTTTGTAATCGAAGATACGGCGAATATCGTTACATGGTTTAGACCGGACATAAAATCCGATTGCCGAGTAGTGCGGCTAGAGGATAATGCAGTATTTGAGATTCTAAACGAGCCGGAAGATGTGAACTGCAGGCATATGTTTCTGATTTTCAAGGTAAAACGAGTAAAAGGCAAGGTATAAAACTACGGCGAGGCCTAAAAAATCGCTTAAAACGCAAAATAGAGCCTCGCTTTATAAGCATTGAAATTTCAACGTTTTGGAGGGTTTATGGCTAAAAAAATGCGGCTAGAGTTTACAGGCTTTGAGGAATACGCCGAAAGGCTTGATAAGCTCGGCGGAGATCTGAAAAAGACTACAGAAAAAGCTCTAATCGAAACACATAAGCTATTAACTCCTAAAGTTGAGGAGGCTTTTAGAAAGCATGATGTTAAGTACAGCCATGATACTATGAAATCATTAAAAAAGGATGCCAGGGTAGAATGGGATGGCAGCGTAGCGGCGATAGGAGTAGGTTTTAAAATCTCGGAGGGCGGCTTTCCGTCTATTTTCATAATGTACGGAACGCCGAGGATGCAGCCGGAAAAAAAAGTGTATAACTCAATCTACGGAAACAAGAAAAAGGTTAGAGAATTGCAGGAAAAAATGTTTGCGGAGGAAATTGCGAAATTATGAAAGAGGAATTAGAGAAAATCCTAAAAGCCACAGGCTATCCGGCATCGCTGCAGGGAACGATAGGAGATTATCCGGAATCCTTTTATACATATTGGAACTTTGAAACTCCGGAAACATTTTACGATGATACTGCTGCGTATGCAGTATGGGGATTTTGGATCTTTTTCTTTTCAGCGGATCCGGCGCTAGTGGAATCCGAAACGAGCGCAGCGATTGCTAGATTACGAGCTGCCGGATGGGTAGTAGATGGCAGAGGCGAGGATGCCCTAAGCGATGAGCCAACGCATACAGGGCGCAGGCTCACAGTTTATAAAAGAGAACAATTATAGGAGGTTAGCATGGGAAAAGTAGCAGAATACAGAGGCGTAAGCGATTTAGTTTATGCAGAAGTTACAAAGGACGATAACGAAACTACAGGCGGATATGTTACCGGAACAGTTAAACCGTTAGCTCCGGTAGCGGAGATCAGCAGAACGACAGAATCAAGCTCCGAGGCTCATTATTATGATAACAAGCCGTTAATCGTAATTGATTCGACAGGTGCGGACGAAATCACATTAACCGTAGCGGCTATTCCTCTTGACGTTTTGGCCGACATTACCGGACAGGTGTACGATCAGACTTTAGGCGCACTCATTGAGGGCGAAAGAACACCTAAATATTTTGCAATCGGCTATAAAACAAAGAAAACTAACGGCGATGAGGTTTACGTTTGGAGATACAAAGGTACTTTTGCGATCCCGGACGAAACATCGGCCACAGAGGACGATGGAACGGATGCAAACGGCCAGGAGCTTACATTTACAGGCGTAGTAACTACTCACAAATTCACGAAAAATAATGCAGGCGCTAAGGCATTAGTGGTAGATACCGGAGCAGGCACTGCAGACGTTTCCGAATTTTTCAAAACGGTTACAACTCCGGACACATTAACAGCAGCATCTTAATCAAAAGGGAGGGGATTCCCTCTCTTTTTTAAAAGGAGAATCTTATGGATATTAAATTAAACATCTACAAAGGGAAAGAAGTAGAAAAGACTTATACAGCGAATACATACGATTTAATGTTTGGCACGATGGAGGACTTTATCGGAATCATTGAGCCGGATAAATTGTTTAGCAATGATAAAACAGATATGGGCGAGGCAGCTACAAAGTTAATTAGCGGCGGCCTTAATCAGTTAAAACCGTTATATCTTGATATTTTCCCAGGCCTTACAGAGGAGGAGCTGCGGAGAACTAGAGTAACGGATCTAATCGTAATTGGAAAAGAGGTTTTAAAGTACTCTCTCGATCAGATTAAAAAGACATCGACAGGAAAAAACGCATAGAGGAGGGGGAGCAGCCCTCCTTATACGAATTACTGTTTGATTTAAAGGTTTCTATCTGCGATCGGTTTAACGGTCTCTCGCCGTTCGATATTCGCAGAGAAAGAGTAAGCGAGGTATTTACACTCGTAAAGAATTTAAACAGCGCAGAGGAGCGAAAGCAGCGCAAAGAGCGGCAATCCAAAACAAGGCAGGGCATTATTAGGCGGCCTGCAGGTGATAATTGGTTTTAAGGTGGTGAATTTATGCCAGGGAATAACGAAAATCCTACTACTAAATTTAAGGTTGACATATCCGAGCTAAAGGCAGGCATCCAGGAATCTAATAGATTGATAAAGTTAGCTAACTCGGAGTTTAAGGCTGCTGCCTCCGGAATGGATGATTGGGCCAATAGTACAGATGGATTAGAGGCGAAGATTAAGCAACTAACCACAGTGCAGGCCGAGGAAGAGAAAAAGCTAGCCAATCTGCAGGAGCAGTATCGAAAAACTGCAGAGGCAGAGGGAGAAAACTCCAAAGGGGCGCAGGAGCTTGCGATCAAAATCAACAATCAGCAGGCGGCGGTTAATAAAGTATCTAGCGAGTTATCCGGCTACGAGGATCGCCTGGATCTTGTAAAACGTGCGCAGGCCAACGCCGAAAGATCCGGCAATAGCTTAGAGGACGAATTGAGAGCCTTAGAAGATGCCGCAAACGATGCCGGAGATGCTGCGGACGATGCCGCAGATGGTGGTTTTACCATCTTAAAAGGAACTCTCGCAGATCTTGCATCTAGTGCAATCCAGGGCGCTATTTCAGCCGTAGGCGATTTAGTTGGCGCTCTTATGGGTCTGCCGGAGGCTACAAAAGAATTTAGAACCGTATACGGTGCAGCCATGCAATCCGCAGAGGATTCCGCAGTAGGCGCAGAGGGAGCTAAAAAGGCTTTTGAGGAGTTTTATAAAGTTGCTGCCGATGAGGGGCAGGCTGCAGAGGCTACATCCCATTTATCCGGGCTTGTATCATCCCAGGAGGAGCTACAGGGCGCTCTGGATGGCGTTATAGGCGCATGGGTAGAGTACGGCGATTCTATTGCAATAGAGGGCCTTGCAGAGGCGGCAAACGAAACAGCCAAAACAGGGCAGCTTACAGGACAGATGGCCGATGCAATTAATTGGGCCGGTGAGTCCGAGGATGAATTCCAGGCGGCACTAGACAAATGCAGCACTGAACAGGAAAGGCAGCAGTTAGTAGTTGATACTCTTAATAGATTATACGGCGATAATGCTAAGGCATATGCGGAGAGCAATTCTAGTATTTTGGATGCAAATGCGGCTAATTTAGCATTGATACAATCGCAGAGCGAAATGGCTACAGCTATGGAGCCTTTAACTGCAGCATGGACTAATTTTAAGGCCCAGGCCTTAGATGCTTTAACTCCGGTTATAACAGCTATGGCGGATAAGCTAAAAGAAGTAATTACATATTTCCAGGAGAACGAAACGGCGGCAACGGTTTTAAAAGCTACTTTAATCGGACTTGCAACGGCGCTAGGAATAGTAGCGACAGCCTTTTTAATCTCCAATATCATTTCCGCAGTACAGAAAGCTATGGCGCTGCTAAATCTAACGATGCTAGCTAATCCGTTTGTTTTAATAGCGGCATTAATTGCAGGCCTAGTAGCAGCATTTTTATACCTATGGAATACGAGCGAGGGATTTAGAAATTTCTTTATAAATCTTTGGGAGAATATAAAAACTGCTGCAGGCAACGGCATAGATGCTATAGTAACCTATTTTAGCGAGCTGCCGGGCCGTATAAGCAAATGGTGGAATCAGACCATAACAAAGGCCGGAGAGTTTGCTACGAATTTAAAAAATAAAGCAGTAGAGGCCGGATCCAATTTCTTAAGCAGTATTGTGGATTTTGTTACGCAGTTGCCGGGGAAAATTTGGAGCCTATTCCTGCAGGCCGTACAGAAAGTAGTTGACTTAAAAGCGCAGCTCACAGCAAAGGGAAAAGAGGCAGCGCAAGGCCTATGGGATGCTATTGTTAATAAAATCAAATATCTGCCGGAAACGATTCGAGGCATCGGCTCCGACATCGTGAAAGGCTTATGGAACGGCATTAACGATATGGCCTCGTGGATCTCCGGTAAAATACAGGGGTTTGGCGATTCCGTTTTAGGCGGAATTAAAGACTTTTTCGGCATAGAATCGCCATCTAAAGTAATGCGAGATCAAGTCGGAAAATTCCTTGCAGAGGGAATTGGCGTAGGGTTTGACAAGGAAATGCCGGCAACGATTAAGAGCATGAAAACATCGCTTGCGGATGCGGTAAGCCTGCCGCAAACAAGCCTAGAGGCTGCAGGAGTAACCGGAAGCGGAACTACTTACAATTTCTATCAAACGAACAATAGCCCTAAAGCATTGAGCAGGATAGACATTTATAGACAGACACGGAACCAATTCCGACAGCTACAGGAGGTTTAGTATGTTTACGGCAAAAGTTAAGAATCATAGAGGGGATAGCTTGCAGCTATTCCCTAACAATGATTATTTTGTATCAATAGACGGCCTAACGCCGGTAAAGGCTAACCTCAACTTTTCAACGGTTGGAGTAAACGATGGATCCATTTATAACTCCGGTCGAAAGGAAAATAGAAACATCGTACTATCTATAAAACCTCTGCGGAATATCGAGGAAAACAGAATAGCACTCTATAAGTTTTTCCCTCTAAAAAGAGCCTGCAGCTTTTATTTTAAAAACGGCAGCCGTGATGTGTTTATAGATGGAATCGTGGAAAGCGTAAGCGGATCACTCTTCGAGCAAAGCGAAACAATCCAGGTAAGCATTATATGCCCTAGCCCGGACTTTAAGGCCTTAGAGGAAACCATAGACGATATATCGCAGATTATTCCTGCTTTTAAATTTCCTTTTGCAATACCAAAGGCAGGGATAGCATTCTCTATGATTGACAAAGTAGCAGAAAAGAATGTATTTAATTCCGGCGATGCGGAGAGCGGTTTGATAATCGAAATGAGGGCGCTAGGCGCAGTATCCGATCCTAAAATCTACGATGAGGCTGCGAATTCTTTCGAGATTGGTATAAACATGCAGGACGGAGATATTATAACAATCAATACGAACAAGGGCGAAAAATCCGTAACGTTATTTAGAAACGGAGTAGAAACAAACATTATAAACCTCGTAAAGCCTAATCCTACATGGTTTACCTTGCAGCCGGGCGATAATGTGTTTTTACATTCCGCCACAAATGCCGATTTACTGCAGATAGTATTTAAGCATCGCTCGCAGTTTGAGGGGGTTTAGTATGGATCTGTACATTTTGGATAAAACATTTAAACCGATAGCGCTAATAGATAACGCTGCATCCGTAATTTGGGCGGATAGATACTACGATACCGGGGATTTTGAGATCTATATCCCGGCATCGTTAAAGAATCTATCCATCCTGCAGGAGGAGTATTATGTTAAGCGCATGGATTCCGACATGATAGGAATCATTGAGAAGATAAACCTTAAAACCGACATAGAAAACGGCGATTATTTGACAGTTTCCGGCCGGGATCTAAAAAGCATCTTAGAGCGCCGGATCATATGGAATCAAAGCAATCTAAGCGGAAAAGTTGAAATGATTCTGCGGCAGCTCATAAACGAGAACTTAATCAGCCCTGCAATGGCAGCCAGGAAGATCTCCGGAGTAAAACTCGGATCCATTAAGGGATTTACGGAAACCGCAGAGTTTCAAGTAACCGGAGATAATCTCCTGGATAAGGTTATAGAGCTATGCAAGGCAGCGGAGATCGGATGGAAAGTAACTTTAAATGAAGAGGCGCAGATCATTATAGAGTTTTACCGGGGAACTAACCGGAGCTATTCACAGAGCGCTAATCCTTATGTGGTATTCTCGCCTACTTTCGATAACCTTTTGACTACAGAAACGCAGCAGGACATAACAACCTATAAAAATGCTGCATTAGTAGCCGGGGAGGGCGAGGGAACGGCGAGGAAAACCGTAGCGCTCGGCACAGCCTCCGGAATGAGCCGCAGGGAGCTTTTTATTGATGCCAGGGATATTTCATCTAATGAGGGCGAAATAACCTCTATTCAATACACGGAGTTGCTTAAACAGCGAGGAAATGAAAAACTAGCGGCGACGGTAAAAACTCTAGGTGTTTCCGGAACTGCGGAAACGGCATTAACCTACAAACTAAACGAGGATTATTTTTTAGGCGATACCGTAGCGGTAGAGAATGAATACGGCACAAAAGCCAATAGTAAGATTTTAGAGGTTATAGAGTGCGAAGATCAAAACGGAATAAGCATCATTCCGACTTTTGAAGAATGGAGGACAGAATGACAGTACGAGGCGGATTTTTTAACAGCTTAAACAGTGATAGGCTTTACAGTGCGGCGGATATGAATCTGCCATATAAAAAGCTAATCAGTAATGGCGTTATCCCGGATGTATCGGATGCGCTCCAGGTGGTAGCAAGCTCCGGCTTAACGGTAAACGTAAAGGCCGGCTCCGGTCTATTCGGCGATGGATGGGCCGTTAATGATGCGGCCGTAGCGTTAACATTGGATGCAGCTCATGCGACATTAGATCGAATTGATTTAATCGTAATGCGCAGGGATGATAACGAAAATGTAAGAGCAACGAATGTATTTATTAAAAAAGGCACTCCGGCCTCAACTCCGGCGGCGCCTGCGGTTGAACGATCCACATACATAAAAGAGTATGCCCTGGCAGAGATCCATTTAGCACATGGAGCAACGGCCATAACGCAATCTATGATTGTAGACACAAGACCGGATACAACTCGCTGCGGTTGGGTTACAGGCCTATTTGAACAGGTAGATACATCTACGCTATTCGCACAATGGCAGGCGGCGTATGTGGAGCAATTTGATGAGAATACAGATGCCTTTAATACGTGGTGGGCATCTGTTAGAACGATCCTGCAGAATGATGAAACGGCAGCGGCGCAGCTCCTGCTTTTGAACCAGGACAAGGCCGACAGAGAAACAACTACGGCAAGCCTCACGGCTGCCGGATGGAGCCTAAACGCAGACGGATATTATTATCAAACCTATTCTAATTCCGGAATAGGGTTAAATGATGTAGTTATCGTATCTGCGGCTCCGGCTAGCATAGATGCCTGGGCAAGATGGGGCGTAGTATGTACGGCCCAGGCGGCAGGATCATTAACATTTAGGGCAACAGCGGCGATAGCCGTTACTGCAAATATATTAAATTTAGGAGGAGGGGCAAACTAAATAAATGATTATTAACACTATATCGAACGGTGATAGATTCGCCTATTACTGCAATGGCACTAATGACGATATAGAACTAGTAACATTTATAACACAGCTACGAAACAACGGATTTAGCAATTTTACGGTAGAAATCATAGGCAATTTTAAAAAGAGCAGCACAGCGCCGATAACAATCGACAATACCGGCTATACGCAAATTACATTAGATTTTGCGAAGTGTAGCCGGATAACAAGCCCAGGCGCATTTTTAGGCGTAACTAATGTAAGGGTATTAAACTGCGCCGTATACCATCAAAATAATGCGGCAGATGCAGACATTTACACCTTTAGAGGCACAAATACGGTATTTGAAAACTGCAGGATAACCGGCGCTTACAGATCCGGAGCCTGCCGGGGATTCAGCGCAACTAATACTAAGGTGATAAACTGCAGCGCAGAGATCACTAATAACGATGGCACTATTTACGGCATCTACGGACACAATGCAACGGTTATAGGTTGCAGCGTAGACGTAACATCGGCTAACGCCTCTGCTTACGGCATAGAGGGCGTAGCCGGATCCTTTGCTGCCGATAGCAGATTTAAGGGTACATCTAACTCGACAGGCACAACGGCATCCGGAAATGGAGGCATAGGCGGCGGATATTATTCTAATTGCGAATTTATCGGCCTGGGAGCAGTAAAGGGCCAGGGGTTTTATATCCGAGCCGGCGCATGGGTAACGATGAATAACTGCATATTCCGAGGTTACACGAAAAACACAAGCGCCGGATGGGGCGTAGGTCTTATGGGGCAGAGCGATGATGCGGTAACTGCGATTCTATTCGGCATTAACTGCAATCAAGAGGCGTTATCCGGATTCACACAAACCGGAGCTATGCAGTTGCCAGGAGGCTATGGGGCATATGCCGGAACATTCTACACAGCTCCGGTAGTAGGCGCTAACATAAAAGCAATCGCTAGCTACAATAGAAATAGGTCATAAGATTTTCTCCTTAGATTATAGCGAGAGAGCCGGGCATCATGCTCGGCTTTTTCGCTATTCAAAAATAATGATTTTTAGTGTATATTATTTATATTACATGATGTTTTAAGAACGCTGCAGAACATAAGAGATTATAGTTATAAACCACACGCAAGACACAGACAGAAAATCCCATACCCAAAGAAACCTATTTAAAATGGCTATTTTTCAACGATTAAAGAATCTATGAAATTTAAAGGTTTGTTAAACAATTCCCTTTAATTTTAAGAAACAATTAAAGGGAATATTGTTTATCAAAATGGCTAAACCGCCTGCGATACGCTATTTTTCAACGTTTAGCCATAAAACTATAAACCGGTACAGAACATTAAAAATCATAGAAAAAAAGGGCCGTAAGACACACATAGGCTACACGAATCCAGGGCTATAAAACAATTTCCGAATCCGGGTTTTTATTCAAAAGTTTGCTTTACTTGAAAATTGATTTTATTCACAGCAGCCACAAGCTCCGCAGGCGATGTATGCGTATAAACGCCTTTTGTTATATCATCAATCTTATGGCCCATGATTAACTTTACATGATAATCTTTCAGATCATAATTATCTGCGAATGTGGCGAACGTATGGCGGCCATCATGCGGCAGATGCTCAAGATTCAGCTTTTCCATAATGGGGTTAAATATAAAATTCCTATATTGTGTTAATTCCGGCGGTTTATCGCCTTTATACGGTATTAACCATTCTCCTGCAGCCTCATATCTTGCCTTGATAAGCGGATAAATCTTTTCGTGGATTGGTATAATTCGCTCTTTTCCTGCCTCTGTTTTTAGCCCTCCGATTATATAGCGATCTTCTAGGTTAATCTTTTCTTTTTTCGTTTGTAGCAATTCGCTTGGCCGCATACCGGTATAAATCATAATCAGTATTGTATCAACAGGGAAAACATCTCGAATATCCTTACGAGAATACCAAAGCGGCACAGGCATATCTAAATTATCCCATAGCAGATTTATTTCCTCTACGCTATACGGCGTATGTATATCTGATTTTTCTTTAGGAGGCCTTGTTTTGACGAATTTAGAATAATCCTTATCAATTAGATCATTTTCCATACAGTAGTTGAATACGCCGGACATAACTATTTTGGCGTTATTTTGTGTCGAGTCGGAATAACCGGCGAGCGAATCCATGACGGCCTGCAGTTCGTTCTTTTTAAGCTCTCGCATTTTCCTATCATGAAGAGGCAAAAGCTTTTTAAAAGCGGCAGAGTAAGAGTTTATTGTAGTTTTTCCTATTTCCTCGAATGCCACAGCAGACCATTTAGCGAACATCTCTCCGAATGTAATTTTGTTTTTATCCAGGTCGTAAGGGCTTTCGTTATATTTTGCGAGCGCAATCATAGCAGCCTTTCGGCTAGGGTAATATCCCAGGGTAGCGTATTGCTGCTTTTGCCTGCCTGTTTTTTCGTCATATTCCCATCCGGTAGTAATGCGTACCCGGAAAGGATTCCGGCGGTTTCCTCCGAGGTTGGAAATTCCGCCGTATCCGTTCGGACTTCTCATAATATCACTCCAATTTTTATTTTTCTACATTATGTAACATAAACCAATATTGCGATAATTTAAATTAAACTGCTTTTATGTTCGATCGTTCACAAACAATAAGAGGCGAAAAGTAAATAATATACTTTCCGTGCCGGGTGAGGCCGCCGTACTTGCGGCAGTAGTGGTCTAATGTGTTGTCTAAAAATTCCCAGGTTACGCCTAAGTAATCCGGAATATCGTTATAATCGTGGCAGCAGTTTAAGTACGCATCGACTAGCTTATACAGCGGCAGGAGATTCTCAAAGGCGATAGCCCTTGCAATCCGTTCCTGCCGCATAGCATCCATGCTGCGAGTATCTAAAATATCTCCAACGGTATAATAGCTATGCGCCATCTCCTCGGCCAAAATACAGCGCTTTTCTGCCTCCGTCTCAATGGCTTTAGAAATTCCTATTTTATTTCCTTTGCACAGCCCTTTTGCAGATGATTTAAATTCTTTTTCAATAACTTCTAGCCCTAGTTTGTCAGCGAGGCTAACCAATTCTTCGTAACGATCCATACTAACCTCCATACACACACTAACTAAAAATAATCTATTTATAACTCATCAATATCTTGTCTCATTAACTCCAATTCTTTATCATCCATAACTTTATCGGAGTGAGCAGCAACCGGCATATCATTAGCCGTATACTGCGGAATCATGCACAGCTCCGATACTCTTTTTACGGCCTCTCTTTTTCCTAAATCGTTAAGTTTGGAATATTGAGCGAGTAGGCGCACGTTTTGCTCATCTCTTTTATATTTTTCGATAACCGGCGCTCGACATAAAAGATCATCTATAGACATTCCGAACAGATCGGCCATTCTTTCTAACACCTCAAGTGTTGGGCGGTTATCTCCAGTTTCCCATTTTCCTACGGTGGATCTTTTCACATCTAACATATCCGCAAGATCGGATTGCTTCAATCCTTTGCTTTTCCTTATTGTCCTTATCTTTTCAGAAAAATCCATAATGTAACCCCCCTTTTTTCTTTCCCTTATTATATGCGACTAATTATCGCATTACAACAAAATAAGCAAAAAAAGCGATGAAAAATAGAATTTTATAGTTGACATTCTATTTCAAATAGAGTAAATTGTAATCAAGGCGAATGAAAATCGCATGAATAAAATAAGGAGGTAACAATGAACTTAAAAGACATACGAAAAACCAAAAAATTTACGCAGCTAAAACTTGCGGAGGCTTGCGGCTGTAAACGTTCTACAATCGGCAAGATTGAAACCGGAGCAATCAAACCTAGCGTTAAGCTCGCAAAGAAGATTGCCTACATCTTGGAGTTTGATTGGACGCTTTTTTATGAAGAGGAGGGGGAGCATGAAGAAAATCACTCCGGCCATGATGGCCGATGCATTGGGCGTACCGGTACAGGCTGTTAGAGTAGGCTTGCAGCTCGGAAAGCTAGATTTCGGCGCAGCGATGCAGCCAACAGGGAAAAAGTACACTTATATTATTTTCCCGGAAAAAGCACGAGAGATTTTAGGCAGCGAAAAGCTGCAGGAATGGGGCTATTAAAAATGAGATACGAGCAAGGGGAAATCACGGTAACAGGAAATCCATCAATCGCATGGATCGATAAAATGACAAAACTAGGCATGAATTTCACATTAAAGGATGGCAAAGTAATCGCCTATTTTGAAAGGGAGAAAAGACAATGAAAAAATACCGTTTGAAAAAGCGATTCTATGTAATCGCAGTAACTACAGGCCTACTAATAACCGGATTCGCATTGGTGCATATTGACAAGGTATGCAGCGGAAAAGAAAAAGCAATAGAGCTGCCGAAAGTTGAAGTAGCACACGCTGCAGAGATTGAACCGGCAGAAGAGCCGGAGCTTATCAGTTTAGGAGAATACAAGATAACCTATTACTGCGCCTGCGAGGCCTGCTGCGGATCCTGGGCGAAAAACAGGCCAAAGGATGCCGAGGGGAACCCAATCGTTAAAACGGCATCCGGCGCAGTAGCAGAGGCAGGGAAAACTATAGCCGTAGATCCGGATGTAATCCCATACGGCACAGAGGTTATTATTAACGGCCATACCTACACGGCGCAGGATTGCGGCGGAGCCATCCAGGGGAACCGGATCGACATATACTGCAGCACACATGAAGAGGCACTGCAAAACGGCGTAGATGCGCTAGAGGTTTTTATGGAGGTAGAATAATGGGATTTACAGTAGATGAGATGTGGTTAATCTTAGATGTGTTGCTTTTTAGAAAAATGCACATAGAGGACATTAATAACGATATTTCGAGAGAAGAGCTTAAGAAGATTGAAGCTCTTAGAGAGAAAATTAAGGATGAATTGTAGGAGATAGAGAAATGGTAATGGAATTTACATTAGATGAAAAATATCTGTTCCTAAGTGCAATCGTTTCTAGAACAGATGAAATAAAAAAATTCATCAAAGACGGAATACTAACCGAAAGCCTTGAAGAAAGTTATAAGGCTGAACTTGCGGCATATGAATCCCTTTTTAAAAAGGTAGAAAATATTTTTTAAGGAGGCAATCTATGAAACTACAAGATTATTATAACGATATTCCGGTAGGAAAAAGAAACGCCATAACAAAAGATGCTTTGATGGCTAAATGGGAACAGCCGGAGCGGACAGTGCGGAGAATCATCCGAGAGCTGCGCCTGCAGGATTTTGACGATGATTACATTATCATATCTCGCAGCAAGGGCAAAGGCTATTACAAGTCTAACGATCTGAAAGAGATTGAAGAGTATAAAAAAGAAGTGCTAAACCGTGGCCGCCATACATTCGCTCCTCTAGCAAAGGTAAACAGAATATTGGCAGCCGAACGGACAAGCACTCTAAAGCAGATCCGGAAAGCTAAGGGCCTAAGTAATGTGGAAGTTATCGCAGCCCTAAAGCAAATAGATCCAAGCTTTGATAAGAGTATACTCTCACGCTATGAGAATGGCAAGAGCGTACCGACAAAAGAGCAATTAAAAATTATGGCGGAGCTTTACGAGGTTTCCGTAGAAGATTTAACCGAGATTGCCACAGGCTAAAAAATGGCGTTTTGAGCGATTTTAATATTTAAGCGATAAATCATACTAAAAATAAATAAAAATCCATGTACGGAAGTTGCAACCGACCGAAAACGGATTTTGAAATGGGAGAAAGTCATGGCAAGCACAAAGAAATATTATTGGTTAAAACTCAATGAGGGTTTTTTCAGAGATAAAAAAATTAAAAAGCTTCGCAGAATAGCCGGAGGCGATACATACACGGTTATATATCTCAAAATGCAACTTTTAAGCTTGAAAACAGACGGAAAATTATTTTTCGAGGGTGTAGAGGATAATTTTGTAGAAGAAATAGCTCTAGAGATTGATGAGGAAGTAGATAACGTAAAAGTTACCGTAGCTTTCCTTATGAATAACAGACTACTTGAAGAGGTTGAAGAGGACAGCTACATATTACCGCAAACAATCGAATCAATAGGCAGCGAAAGCTCATCCGCCGAAAGAGTAAGGCGGCACAGAGCGAAGAAAAAGCAAGCCCTGCCTGGGACGGATAGTAAAGCGTTACAATGTAACACCGATGAAACAAACGGTAACACAGAGATAGAGAAAGAGAAAGATATAGAAAAAGAGAAAGAGCTAACAGACAGACAAAGAGAAAGAGTAGAACTCCTCCGGGAATTGTTTGCCGGTTGGCCGGTTAGCGATTTACAAATTTTTTATATCTCTTCTCTTATCAATGAAAAAATACCGTATGGATCATGCGGACTAAATGAGCGAGATTTAAAAATCTATGATTATCTGCAAAACCTTATTTACAGAGCAAAAGCAGATAACGTGCAAAACATCTATAGATGGCTTATCAAGGTCATTCCGGAGATACATGTAGAAGTTTAAGCGAGGGGAGCAATCCGCTCCTTTTGTTAGAAAATTATGTGAAAGGATGAGCATATTACAAGGCTGCAGCCGTAAACGGCGAGGCGCAGCTCGCAAAACAGGCAGGTAATAGCATAGCCGTTAACTGCCTAGAGGAGATTTTTCGGAAGATGTTTCTTGATACGGATTTAGAAGATTATCAATATAACATTTTCGAGCTTAACAATATAGGAGTAGTGAATTTATGAAAAGCAAACGAGCGAAAGCCTGCGATATACCCAGGTCGGTAAAGGCGAAAGTATGGGAACGAGATAACGGATGCTGCGTGGTATGCGGAAATAACTACAATGTTATGCCGAATGCACATTATATTCCCAGGTCAAGAGGCGGCCTGGGAATAGAGCAGAATGTAGTAACGCTCTGCACAGAGCTAACAGAGAATAAATGCCATCGTAAATTTGATTTTGGCAGCCGGGAAGAAAGAGAAGAGATCGGCGAGAAGATCCGGCAGCATCTTATGGATTGCTACGGCTCGGAATGGAACGAGGCGGATCTGTACTACAAGAAAGGAGTTTAAATTGAAAATCTACATAGCAGGAAAGATTACCGGAGAGCTGCCGTATCGTTACCGGCACAAATTCGGATATATAGCAACAAAATTAAGAGCAGAGGGCCATAAGGTAATCAATCCGGTAGAACTAAATGGAGCATTATCGCAATTCGGATTCGATTACGAGGATATGATGCGAATATGCTTTGCGGCGATTGATACATGCGATGCGGTGTACATGCTAAGCGATTGGAGCGAAAGCCCAGGTGCAAGGCGAGAGCATGAGTACGCCATCAATTCCGGCAAAGAAATCATTTACCAAAATGTGAAAGAGCGAGCATAAGGCTCTACAGCGAAATTAGATTTATTCTCATGGATAACGATAAACTAAATTCAATTTAGGAGGAGCGGATGAACAAGAAAATCCGAAGAGAAATAGAATACTACTTGCGGAATTATAAAAATCTTGATTCCGCCGATCCCTGGCACAATGTAATAACTGCAGTAATCAATAAATACCAAAATACCGAAAAAGGCCGGTTGATAGATTTACGATACCTGCGCCGGAGAAAAGAGGTACAGATCTGCATGGAGCTGCACATATCGCAGCGCCTGTACTACGATTGGATCAATGACATACTGCAGGACGTAGCCTTAATGGCAGCATATGAAAAACTAATAAGACCGTAGGAGGAACAATGGATAATGTAAACCATCCGCAGCACTATGGCGGAAAAATCGAAACAATAGATTTTATAGAGGACAAGCTCGGAGCCGGATTCGTTCCGTACTGCCTGGGAAATGTAATTAAATACATTTCCCGATACGATAAAAAAGGCAAACCGTTAGAGGATTTAGAAAAGGCGGCCGTATATCTAGGATGGGCCATTGAAAGGATGGAAAAAGATGCGCAATAAAAAATGTAAATCATGCGGAAAACCGTTTTTCGCTCCGACACATAACACAAAATACTGCAGCCCGGAATGCGCAAAGGCAGCGAAGAAGAAACGAGAGCATCAATATTGGGAAGATAAAAAAGAGCAGCAATATGATGAGAAAAAGGATCCAAAACCGCATTATCTGAAATAAACAGCCTGGCAAGAGCTGCAGGCATGAGCTACGGAAAGTATGTTGCAATGAAATACATAGAGGAGCAGAGAAATGTTAGCACCATGTAAAGATTGCCAGGAGAGGCATATAGGCTGCCACGCCGAGTGCGAACGATACATAAAATTCAAAGAAGAATCGGCAGAAATCGAAAAGCGGCGCAGGGCAGACGTAGAGGCCTGGATAGATTTTAAAGAGTATAAAAAATCAAAGCATAAGAGATTAGGAGGAAAGAATGAATAGCGTAGTATTGATCGGCCGGCTTACAAAGGATCCGGAAGTAAGTTATATCCCTAGTACGCAAATGGCGGTTGCAACCTTTACTCTAGCGATTGACCGAATCGGCGCAAAGGAAAAAACGGCGGATTTTCCGAGAATAAAAGTTTTCGGAAAGCAGGCGGAAAACTGCGAGCGATTCCTGGCAAAAGGCCGGCGCTGCGGAGTGCAGGGGCGCATCCAAACCGGCTCCTATAAAAACAAAGACGGCGCAACGGTTTACGTTACCGAAATAGTAGCGGACCGAGTGGAGTTTTTAGAGTGGGGCGATAAGAAACAGGCTCCGGCGGATGAACCGCCTGCAGGATTCGAGGGAGTAGAGGAGGATATACCGTTTTGAGGCCAAAATTTGATAAGCGCACATTCATGAAGATCCGAGGCTGCAAGGATCCTGCGCAGATGTTTGATTTTTTAGAAAAGATTTATATAGCCGGATTCAAAGACGGATCCGGCACAGAATCAGATCCGACAGCGTACTATATCTGCGGAAACTGCGGAGGCGAATTAAACCAAACCATAGAGGCCCGGTACTGCTATCACTGCGGAGCGGAGCTAGATTTTTCGGAGGTGACAAAAGTAAATGGATAAAGCACAGTTTGTAGATGCCCTGGGGCTGCTGCTATCAAGCACACATTTTGGCATCAAGGGCGCAAGATATGAGCGATACCGATACGATGAAATGGCAGTAATAGAATTTTACGAGCGTCCGGATTATCCGGTATGTATAAATGGCGATAGCAACGCCATGATAATGAGCGATGTTTTAAAAAGTTTAGAGGCCTATATAGGCTACTAAGGAGGAGAGAATGAAAGATTATAAAGAGATCGTAAGCAACGAAAGATTATTTAACGTTGGAATGGCAGGCATATTCAATACCGGTTTTGTAAAATTAACGGATGCCGGAATTTGTTCCGTTCTATGGTGTGAGGATGAGTACGGATGGGAACACGTTAGCATCTCGCCGAAAAAGCAAACCAAAATACCTACATGGCAGGATATGTGCCAACTGAAAGATATTTTTTTCAAAGACGATGAAGAGGCGCTGCAGCTCCATCCGAAGAAAAAGGAGTATGTAAACGTTATGGATAACTGCCTGCATCTTTGGAAACCGAGGGGAATGGAGATCATGAACACCTTAGACCAATGCAACGAAGCTCTTAAACGGTTGGAAAGAGAGCTAAACCGAGAAATTGGAACAAATAGTAAGGCAGGCGAAGAATTTATTTTAGGCAGAAAAACAGGACTAAGAGAAGCAATCGAAATCGTAAAAGGGGCGTGAGCAGGAATGAGGATAGTATGTGATAGATGCAGAAAAAACACTGTCGATTTTGAAGACAGAAAAGATTGGAAACATATAGAGATGTATGAAAAGGGATATGGAAAATTAGACGATTACTATTTTTGCAAAGAATGTTCAAGTGCATTTTACAAGTTTTTATATAATAAGGTAGGTGGGCAGGAATGAAGAAACAATATGAAAAAGCCATTGAACTAATGGCAGAATACATAGTCGCACTAGGCAGAGTAGATTATTTCTTGTGCGATGAAATTCCAAAAGAAATTCATTTGAAGTATCAGCCGAAAAATGACGGAAATTATGAAAATGAACCGTGTCAGAAATGTGTGGCAGAGTATTTTTTGAGAAAGGCAGGTGAGCGAGAATGAAGTATAACAGAATGGCGTTTGAAAGACATCCGAACAAGAAAAAAGCACAGATCGTATGCGAGGAGTTATCACTCGCAACGCATAACGGCACTACCAAAGAAGATTTACTCATGCTTTTAGATTGGTGTTTCCACGAAATGTATATGTGCGAACACCCATGCAATGCTTGCAGAGACCGTGGATTGAAGTTGATTAAGGGAGGTAAGCAGGAATGAAAGCACCAAAAGAATATGAGGATGGTTTCCATGACGGATATTTACATGGATTGGAAATTGCCCAAATAGAAGTTTCATACAAAAGAGACAAAGAAAAAATCCGAAAGGTCATAGATTGGACTAAGAAAATGGCTGAACGCGATAAGAAGGCAGGTGAATAGGAATGGCTGAATATCATATAGGCGCGGGCTTATTTGGAATTTACGTAGGCACGCTGAATAAAGCCAAGACAATGTGGCAAAACAAAACTGAATGTACGGGCGAGGCGATAAACGCTGTGCGTGACTATATGGTTGGTGAATTGCTCGGCGGTTTGCAATGCACAAAAGCCAAACAAAGTGGTTATGAATGGACGTTGAAAGACGGCAGAATAGTGAAATTGTTAATTGAAATTACGGTGGCTGAAAAGGAGCGTGAGCAGGAATGTTAAAGACAGTATTATCTTTATGCGGCATTGTGGCTGTAATAGCACTTACCGCAACGTTTGTTACGTTTATGGTTTTAACTATAAAATGCATGATTGAGAACAGGTGAGAAAAAATGACAAACCGAGAATACATAATCAATCTGTTATTAGACGGATTAGAAGAAGAAAAAGACTTTAAGCGTGAAAGCATTGACGACGGCTTTGCATCCTATGAAGCTATGGTTAATTACAATATCGCCTGCCCATATTATGCAGGGGATGAAAGATGCCATTGCAACAGTCAAGAAATCGAAAGCGAAGTTTGTTATGAATGCAAGGAAGAATGGCTGAATAGTGAGGTAGAACAATGAAAATTGACATTACAGATCTACTAGAAGGATATGTGCAGCAATCAGCAGAATTCGGCATACCTAAAGACAGCCTAAAAAGTAGGCTGATGCTAGAAGCAGCGGAAGAGAAAGCCTGCGAGAACAGTTGACATTTCAAATAAAACTGGCAGACGATAATAAGAGGGTGAGCAGGAATGAGTTGGTATAGCGATAAGGAACCGTTTGACGAATACGATCCGCCATATTGTAAGTATTGCAATGGCGGTAGCAGTTACGAAGAATGTAAAAACTGCAAAGAGGAACATAATAGAGAGGAGCAAGAAAGGGAAGAAAATGACTAAGAAAGAAACAGTAGAATATTTCAGAATGAGATTAAATAATATCACACATCCGCCGACAACTCGGCAGCAAAAGGCGTTTGAAACTTCAATAGCGGCCATAGAGGAACTATGGCAGTATAAAGCCCTGGGCTACACGCCGGAAGAGCTGCAGCTTGTTTTTAATCCGCCGAAAGAGATTTATACTTTCGATGAAGAGGGCCAAGTAATAGAGATTGATGTACATAGCGAAAATTGCATAGCGTTAGCAGGAAAGCATACGCATTGGAACTGCATAGATAAAAACGATTGTTATTGCGAAATCCCATTAGCAGGATTGGATAGGGAATATTTTTTAAGTAGCGAGGCGGCATATGCAGCCATAGGAGGGGAAAGTGCATAAAGAGCTATTGAATAAAGCCATAGATACCTACGGCATAGAGGAGCAGCTCCTGCAGACGGTTGAGGAATGCGCCGAACTAATCCAGGCGATCAATAAATGGCGCAGGGCGCAGAACCGGGAAAGCATAAAAGATGCAGTAGATCACCTGGCAGAAGAGGCTGCGGATGTAATTATCATGATGGAGCAGATCAAGATCATGGTAGGCGAACCGAAAGTAAATTGGTGGATAGAATTTAAGCTGCAGCGGCTAGAGGAGAGATTGGAGGCCCAGGAATGAAAAAATGCGAGTTTTGTAACGCTCTGAAATTTCAAGAGAGCATAAAATACGGAAATATTAGCCACAAATACAGTATTGCTCTAGTATGCGAGAGCTATGTAAATGGCGAATATCGTGGACGAAATACACTATATCAACACAAATTAAATTATTGCCCGGAATGCGGAAAGAAAATAGATTGAAAATTCTGCATATTATGCTAGAATAATATCAAAGATTGGAGGCGTAAATGAGCGATATAGAAAAACTAACATTAGTAGTATTAACGGCCCTGGCGTGTCCGTTATGCCTGCCGTTAGTTATACAGGAAGAGGCAACAAAATGACATACGGAGAAATTTATGAAAAATTCCGGCGAGAAACCGGCATAGCGGATGAAATGATAGTTGATTATAGACAGTGTACCGAGCCATATTATAAAACCTGCATACCGAATACAATTATCGTATGGCTTAAGAATGGAGACCGTTTAATTTACATCCATGAAGAGGTAGCGCAATGAGAGAAATAACAGCAGCAGAAATTATAGAACTATTAGAAGAAAAAGAACTAGAGGCAAGTAAAGAGCTAGAAAAAATATTCGATAGAGAAGAAGAAATATTCCAAAAGGGAAAGATCGCAGGATATGGACAAGCAATTTTTAATATTAAGCTATTGCTTGACGAAATTGAATAAAAGCACATGAAGAGGCAACCTCCACAAATGAAGAGGCTGCCTTTTTTATGTTCAAAACTGCAGCAGTTTTTCAAACTCCGAATGCTATAAAATTTTATTAAACGATTCACTAATATTTTTAACAGGAGATGCAGCAATGAACATAACAAAAGTAAATTTAAAGGATTTAATCCATGCGGAATATAATCCGAGGAAATCATTAACTCCGGCGGATGCCGAGTATCAAAAGATTAAGAGAAGCATAGAGGAGTTTGGCTATGTAGATCCGATTATTATCAATTCCGATAATACAATCATCGGAGGCCATCAAAGAGCCACGGTCTTAAAAGATTTAGGCTATGAGGAAATAGATGCCGTAATGGTAGACCTGGATAAAACCAAAGAAAAGGCTCTAAATATTGCTTTAAATAAAATATCCGGCGAGTGGGATTTAGATAAGCTCGCCGAGGTTATGGCAGAGCTAGAAAAAGAGTTAGATGCTACTATAACCGGATTCGATGAGGAGCAGATCCAGGGGCTTATAGATCAGATAAACGAAATCGCCGATTTAGACATAGCGGAGGATGATTTTAACGCAGATGCAGCCCTGGAAGAAATCGAGGAGCCAATCACTAAGCCGGGCGATGTAATTATTTTAGGCGAGCATCGCCTGCTCTGCGGAGATGCCACAAAACAAGAGGATTATAAAAAACTGCTAGGTGGGGGGCAGTGCATTGATTGATTTAATTGTTACGGATCCGCCGTACAATGTAGACTATGAGGGCGGAACCGGGCTAAAGATAATGAATGACAGCATGGAAAAAGATCAGTTTTATAATTTTCTCCTGGGATTTTATAAAAGCGCTCATAGCGTAATGAAACCGGGAGCGGCTTTTTATATATGGCATGGAGATAATGAAAGATGCAGCTTTCAGAGAGCCTGCGAGGATGCAGGCCTAACGGTAAAACAATCTTTGATATGGAATAAAAACAATTTTACTTTAGGCCGGCAGGATTACCAATGGAAACACGAGCCATGCTTATACGGATGGAAAGAGGGCGCAGCTCATTATTTTATTGACGATAGAACGCAAAGCACAGTAATAGAAGATCAGCAGCCGGATTTTAAGACGATGAAAAAAGCGGAGCTAATAGAGCTGCTAGATAGAATATATGCCGACAGAATAAGCACAAGCGTTATAAACGAGGATAAACCGGCGAGGAACGATATGCATCCAACGATGAAACCAATTAAGCTCCTGGCAAGGCTTATAAAAAACAGCTCCAAACCGAAAGAAAAAGTATTAGATCCATTCGGCGGCAGCGGCAGCACTTTGATAGCCTGCGAACAATTAAACCGAAAATGCTACATGATGGAACTTGATCCGAAATACTGCGATGTAATCGTAAAACGATGGGAAGAATACACCGGCCAAAAGGCTAAGAGAATAAACTAACAATAAGAAGAGGCTCCGGCCTCTTTTTTCATGCTCAAACTGCAGCAGTTTTTTACCGTTTTTTCGTGCTAAGTTAAAAAGAGAAAATATAAGCATCGGAAAGGAGTGCAAAATGGATGCAGATTTAATCACAGCAATATTAGGAACATCCGGCGTAACATGGCTCGTACAATTTTTCGTAACAAGGCATTTTGCAAAAAAGGACAAAGATGAGGAGGGGAGCAATCTCATAAAAAAGACATTAGCGGCAGTAACATACTCGCTTGTGAGTAACGAGATTGAAAAACTCCTATCGAAAGGATACGCCACAAGCGAGGAACGTAGAGCCTTAGAGATCCTTTACGATGCCTATAAAGCTAACGGATGGAATGGGGATATGGTGGCGAGGATGAACAGAATACACTCGCTGCCATTCAGAGAGGAGGAGAAATGCTTAAAACATTAAAAGAGGCTGCTATTAACCTGTTAAAGGTAAAGAGCATTGTAACTGTTATCTTAACGCTCGTATTCGCTTACTTATCTATTACCGGGGTAATCAGTGGAGAACAATTCTTAACGATCTTTAGCGTTGTCATTGCGTTTTATTTTGGAACGCAGTACCAAAAGGGGCAGCAGAATGAAGAAACCGAAGAAAAAACTATGCTTTAGCAAAATAATCGTAATCGTAGTAATCGTAATGTACATAGAGGCCGTTATAGTCGGCCAGGTGGCTATGTTCGCATTCCACGACATTGGCAGCCTAGAGGCTATGTGGATCAATATCGTGCCTCCGATCATTGCGATCATTGCGTATTACATTAAGGCAGCGAAAGAGAACTGTAAAGGCGGCATTACCTACGATGCCGCCATGAAAGAGGAGGAGGACAATGAGTAAAGTATATATCGCTCCAGGACACGGCGGAGCAGATCCCGGAGCCATCGGAAACGGGTTCAAGGAAAAGGATCTAAATCTCACGATCGGAAAATACTGCGCCGAGTATCTGAAAGCGCAGGGCGTAACCGTCAAAATGAGCCGCACGAAAGATATAGATCCTGGATTGAACAATAGAGCAAGAGAGGCTAACGCCTGGGGCGCAGATCTAGTATGCGAGATTCACATTAACGCAGGCGGCGGAGATGGCGCAGAGGTTTACTATTCAATCGTAGGCGGAAAGTCTAAGACAATGGCGCAGAACATCGAGGCGGAGATTAAGAAGATCGGCCAAAATTCGAGAGGCATCAAAACAAAGAAAAATGCCCAGGGAAAAGATTTTCTCGGCATTATCAGAATGACGAAAGCGCCGGCCGTATTGGTGGAGTGCGCTTTTATCGACAATAAAAAAGACATTGCCATTATCGACACGAAAGCAGAGCAGAAGAAAATGGGCGAGGCCATTGCAAAAGGCATCTTAAAAACTCTCGGTAAGAAAGAGGAGGAGTTTAAGGTAAAGGTTACGGCCAATGCCTTAAATGTACGCTCCGGCCCAGGCACAAACCACGTTATTAAAACAGTGATCCGGGATAAAGGAATTTATGTTATTTCCGAAACCTCCGGATCCTGGGGAAAATTAAAAAGCGGCGCAGGATGGATCAGCCTAAACTATTGCCGCAGATTGTAAGGTGATAACATGGCAAGGCCTAACGCATACGATGAAATAATAAAGCCTAATTTTGAGAAAATAGAACAGATGTTGAAAAACGGCCTAACAGAGCGCCAGGCGGCCAAAGCATTGAAAATAGCCTATTCTACATGGAACAAATACAAGACCGGAGAGGATGCAAAAGAGGAGTTTATAGAACTCATAAAAAAAAGCAGAGAAACTCCGGTAGATGATTTAATAAATTCCATGTACAGATCCGGATTAGGATTTACTAAAACCATAAAACGGATGCAGAAATGCAAGCAAGTAATCTACCATCCGGAAACCGGGAAAAAGCTAAAGGAATTTGAGGAAATGATACCTTATGAGGAAGAAATCTATATACCGCCGAATTTCCAGGCGGCTAGATTCTTAATCTTAAACTGGGGCAAAGATTTAGGCTACTCTACGGATCCGGCGATGCTCGATCTGAAAGAGAGGGAATTTAAGCACAAGCAGGAGATGGAGAAAAATAATAATTGGTAGCACAGATTTAGCAAGGAATGAAGAGGAGATGCAGCAATGATTTTTAACATGCAGCAGGGCGGAGTAGTGCCGGATCAATATTTAGATGCGCAGACTATAACGCCGGGAACGAAAAACAAAGTAATTAAAGAAAAAACATACCTAAGAGGAGCATTAACTATTTTAGGGGATTCAGATTTAATTGCTAAAAACATTAAAAAGGGAGTAAATATTTTTGGTGTTGTTGGAACTGTAATTGAAGGCGTAGACCTTTCGCAATTAGGTGTGTCTAAAAGTGCGGTTGATATTATCACGCCATCTAAAGATATATACCCACTTTCAAACATACAACACTCGCTCGGTATTGTTCCGAAATATGTAATAATAACAACTAACGGAACAGTAACTGACTACATGAATCAATATAGCTTAAAAAAAGCTATAGCATCGGCGGAAATGTATGTTGCTATCAATTTTAAGGATGTTACCGATAGAAAAACTGGCTCGGTTAGTCTGTTAAATACAAATTTTACATTAGATTTATCTTTAAGATTAAGAGCAGGTATCACTTATAAAATTATCACAATGGGATAGGAGAAAAATCATGTTTTACAAAATCATAGAAAACAACACAATCGAAATGATTGGAGAATCAAGCGTGATTCCGCAGACAGCGGAAGAAACCACCGAGGAAAAATATAATCAGCTCCTATCAATCATTCAAAATAAACCGGCGGAAACGCTCGAAACAAAGTATTTCCTCTCAAATGAAACAGAGGAATATATCGGAAGAGAAACCACACACGCCGAAAAAGCGGAATGGTATGTATTGGCGATATTATCGGAGCAAATGACAATAGACGAAGTGCCGACAGAATACAAGGCAGAAGTAGAGGCTAAGCTGCCGCAGCCGGAGAAATATACGCTCGATGAGGCTGCAGAGCTTTTAACACAGGAGGTAGCGGATGAAGTATAACGAATTAAAAGATTTTGTGAAAGCAGCAAGAGAAACGGCTACAGATGAAACAGCCTTAACCGGCATTGCGTTATATCCGCATTGGAAAGCCGGAGAGGCAGTAGCAGTAGGAGATAGAAAGCAGCACAACGGCATTTTGTATAAGTGCATCCAGGCACATACAACGCAAGCCGATTGGCAGCCGGATGCAACTCCTGCATTATGGGTAGTAGTAAGCCTGGAAGAGTGGCCGGAATGGGTGCAGCCTACAGGAGCGCATGATGCCTATGCAAAAGATGCAAAAGTAAAGCATAACGGCAAGAAATGGGTATCAACAGCAGATGCCAACGTATGGGAGCCGGGAGTGTACGGATGGAGCGAATATGTACAGCCTTAGTAACTTCTATCAATCTAAAGAATGGGCCAATCTCTTAAAGATCATAAAAGAGCAGCGGCTAAATAGCCAGGGATTTAATATCTGCGAACACTGCGGAAAGCCCATAGTATTAAAATATGATTGCATCGGCCATCATAAGCAGGAGTTAACAGAGGGGAATGTAAACGATTATAACATTTCCCTCAATCCGGACAATGTGGCCCTTGTGCATCATCGCTGCCATAACCGGATCCATGAACGTTTTGGATGCTATCAGCGCAAAGTATACATCGTGTACGGCGCTCCGTGCAGCGGCAAAAGCTCGTTTGTGCGGAATGCTGCAGGCAGAGAGGATTTAATCCTGGATATGGATAACCTATGGGAAATGGTAACGATCAATGATAGATACGAAAAACCAGGCAGACTAAAGCAAAACATATTCATGCTGCGAGATTGCATCCTGGATATGATTAAGACAAGAGCCGGAGGATGGAAAAACGCCTATGTAATCGGCGGCTATCCTATGCCAATGGAGCGACAGCGACTTGCAACGGCGCTAGGAGCGGAGCTAATCCATATTGATACCACAGCAGAGGAATGTTATCTAAGAGCTGCAGAGCGGCCGGGAGAATGGAGTAAGTACATAGCGGAATACTTTGAGAAGTACATGGAGGAGTAAATGGATAATAATGAAAAGATAAACATAATTGTAAGCTGCATAATGTGTGCAGGATTAGAAAGAGAAACAAAGCAGGAGCTAATAAAGTTTATGCGAGAGATTGAAGAGGCTAACAAATAGCCTCTTTTCTTTTGCCTAAGATGTGATAGAATAATAACAATTTAATATTGCAAGTGATAAAGGAAAGGCTGCAGCATGAAAGATTTTGTAAAGGAGATATACGAGAAGTATAAAGAAACATTTAACGATCATTTAGATATATACGATGCGCCGACAGATAAGAGCGAATCCTATGTATACGAATGGTACACAATAGCTACTAATAAAGTATTCTATGTAGGCAAAGGAATAAAGGATAGATACAAGCACATACTCCGAGAACTTAAAACCTATGAGGAGAATCCCAGGAAGTACAAGGGCCAAAGGTGGAAAGAGCTGCAGGATGAATACGGCATAGATTACCGCATTATCATGGATGGCTTAACGGATGAAGAGGCACAGATCATGGAGCTTTATTACATAGCAAAGAGAATAAGAGAAAGGAATCCTTTGCTGCAGCATATTATTCCCTGGGATAGTGAGCTGCTAGATGAAGAGGATTATAACTATTGGCTAAGCGTAAACTATCCGCCTAAAGGAGCAAGTATAATAGAATCATTTAAATAATAGATGAAGAGGCTACAGAAAATGTATGCCTCTTTATTTTTTTCTGAAAGCACACTTGAAGAGGAACGAGAAAAAATAAAAAAATATTTTCGTGCCATCCCCCCCCGGTCGGAAATTTTTCCGGGCCGCCTGGG
>ULVN01006725.1_pt1 | contig 32541 bp, 32 predicted proteins | sample 1959491 | NCBI WGS metagenome assembly ULVN01 (sample SAMEA4835787, study PRJEB28245) | human gut metagenome | biome: gut microbiome; material: fecal sample | place: Denmark | collected 2008 | reverse complement strand
TTTTAAAATTTTTAAAGAATTTTTCTTGTTTGATAAAACAATTGTAAGTTCGTTTTTTATAGCACTATTTTCAATCTTCAAAATCAATCCTTTAAGTTCGATGATGTTTACTTCCAAAAGTTCTATGTCAGTAAGAAAAATTTTTGAGAAATTTTTAACATAATCAACATTGTAACCAGACAAAAATTTACGAGAACAAGAATAATACTTATTATCGCCTCCCATTTTTATCAAAACCTTGCTCAAAATTGAACAGTTTTCAAGTTCAGTCTCATACAACTTCTTAAACATTTCAGTCAAATTTTGTGCATAAACCATACTTTGATTATATTGATAAAAAAAGTGCATAAAGGCTGAAAAACAACCTTTTGCACCTCCATAAAAATTTTGTATTAACCCTTCATAATAAGAATTTGCATTAAAAATGTCATTTTTCATGTGTTTTTATATGCAAAAGCACTATTTTATGTCACAAAACCACTTTGGCTTTCTTTCAAATTCTTTAAAATTTAAACTTTCAATCCCAACAAAATCGAATTTCAATTTAAAACATGCAAGCTTTTGTTTCTTAAGTTTAAATTTTTTGTTTGTTTCATTCTTTCCGTATTTACCATCGCCCAAAATTGGATGTCCCAAAAATGCCAAATGAGCTCTAATTTGGTGAGTTTTGCCTGTCAAAAGTTCAATTTTTACAAGACTACTTTCTTTCCCAGCCTTTATTGTATCAATTTTAGTTTCAATTTCGACCGCACTTTTTGTTGGTTGGGCAAAGATTTTGACAACAGAATTTTCACTATCTTTCAATAAATAGGCTTTAAAAACTTTGTTTGAGACATCAAAATCGCCCTCAACTTCAGCCACATAAAACTTATGAATGCAGCGTTTTTTGAATGACGCGACCAACTTTTTTGCACATTCATCATTTTTGGCAAAGACCATAAGACCTTCTGTGTTTCTGTCCAAACGGTGGACAGCAATTGCATTTTTCAAAACACTCTCAAGTCCTTTCTCTCCCTCAACTTCAATACCAGCGTATTTATAAATCACACATACATCATTATCTTCAAAGATAATATCATATTTTTTATCAAGCATATCTTGCGTATAGAAAAAAGTGAGAACATCTCCTTGATAAACCATAACATTCTCTTTTTCCGCCTTGCCATTTATTTTGACATCTTTATTTCTCAAAATCTTGTTTACATCGGCGTATGAAAACCCAAAATCTTGCAAAACAACTGATACTTTTTTGTCTTTTTCTACTATTATCTCTTTTTTAAGCATATCTTATTATACAAAATCTGTAAAAAAAATCAAAATAAAGGAGAGATATTTATGGAAAGTCTTTGCATTGAAGATAGAAAAAGGTTGATTTTGACTGGAGCAACAAAAATCGTTTCTTCTACGAACACACAGGCAGTCGTTGAAGTTGGAGATACAAACATTGTTATTTCCGGCACAAACATTGAAGTAACAAAACTCGATTTAGATAACAAAACGGTAACATTTTCTGGGAATATCAATTCTGTAAAATATACAGCAAAGACAGAAAAAATAAGCCTTTTGAAAAGGATGTTTAAATAATGCTTTATGAGACCTTATCTCAGCCAAAAATTTTTGCGTTAATTGTTCTGGCTGGATTTTTGTCAGGGTTTTTGTTTGATTTTAAACAAATTTTGTTATCAGTTTTTAAAAAAAACAAAATCTTAAATCATATTTTATCATTTTTTGCCCTATTTTTCGTAATCTTTTCATTTTTTCTAACAAATTTAAAAATAAATTATGGAGAAATTAGATTTTTCACCATATTCAGTTTTTGTCTTTCATTCTCAATTCAAAGATTTATCTCTCAAAATTTCCTTGCAAAACCAATAGCAAAATGCTACAATAAATACAAGGAAAAAACAAATGGAAAACGAAAAGACAAAGTGGAAAGAACTTAGTATATTTCAAAAAACCTGCATAATCTTGACAGTAGTTTTGATTGTTGCAATAATCGTTCAAATTTGTGTCATGATTGCAATAAAAAACAAAACAGATGACACAAAGAACAAAAATGACGAAATAGAATCACAACTTCCAGAATCCCCATCATCTGGTGAATCTTTTGAAGTATTATACACCGAAGTGATAAATAAAATTTGAAATAATCAACATCTAATAAAAGGCGTTGATTATTATTTTTATATAATGATTATAAATATAATTTGAAATTGCTCCACTTTTCACAAAATTTAGAAGAGAATCATTCAACATAAAATTTGAGAGCAAAGAAAGTGTGACATACAATGTGCCAAACACAAACATTCCTTTAACCAGCCCCACCAATCCACCAGCAAGTTTATTTCCAACCCCCAATCCACAAAAGTTTGTAAGCTTTGAAAAAACAACTTTAAACAATTTCAAAACCAGCATAAGCACAAGAAACACAATAACAAATGTTATAATTTTTGTTATCAAAACTGAAAGAGAAGGTGCAAGAATTTGTCCTGCAGAAAGAGAACCTTCAAAAGAAATATCTTTTACCAAAAAATTTAAAAAAAACAAGAATGTTTTAAAATTTGAATCCAAAATAGCATTTTTGAGCATCTCTACATCAGAAAAGGTTCCAGCAATAGCAGAATCAAACCCAGATTTTATCGTTTTTTCAATGCTATTTCCAATCAGCTCATACACATTAGAATAAAACATATCAGTAAACTTTATTGAAATAAAAACAACTGCAATCACACCAAACAAAGAAAAAAGCATCGAGACAAAGCCTTTCAGATACCCCATAATGAAATAAACCCCACAAACCGCAAACAAAATCCAGTCCATACCAAATTTTTGTCACAAAAACATTCTATTAAACAAAAAACTGCTTTCTATTTTAGCAGTTTTTATTTTTAAGATATTTTTCAAGTTTTTTACATCTTTCTTTATCCATATCTGGCACACCTTTCAACCTATAATCTATGCCAAGATTTTTATATTTGTCAAGAGCCATGGTGTGATAAGGCAAAAGTTCGATTTTTTCAACATTCTTTATATTATTTGCAAATTCTTTAAGTCTCAATACACTATCAACATTATCATTGAAACCTGGCACAATTACTTGCCTTAACCATATCTTTTTGTTTTTTTCTTGGCAACAACTTAAAAATTTGTAAAATTTATCAATTTTTTGCCCAACCAAGCTCTTATACTTTTTCTGATCCAGTTCTTTTACATCCAATATAACCAAATCACAAAAATCTAAAAGTGTTTCACAATTTTCGCCATAACCAGATGTGTCTAAACAAGTATCAATCCCATTTTCTTTGCACAATTTGAAAACTTCCTCAACAAACTTGTTTTGCATCAAGGGCTCTCCGCCAGAAATTGTCAAACCACCCCCATTTTTGAAATATGGCTTGTATTTTTTTACTTTCTCAACAAGTTGTTGTGGAGTAAATTGCTGTTTTTTATCATTTGCGTTCCACATTTCCGGATTGTGACAATATGCACATCTCAATGGACAACCCTGCATAAAAACTACAAATCTCACCCCAGGTCCGTCAACAAGCCCCATTGTTTCAATGCTTGAAACATTTCCTACAATTTCACCGCAAATTTGTTTATCTTTTGCCATGGAACGTCCTCGCAATCACTTCTTCTTGATGAGCTCTAGATAGTTTGTTGAAATTTACAGCATAGCCTGACACACGAATGGTAAGGTTTGGATATTTCCAAGGATTGTTCATAGCATCAATCAAAAGTTCTCTGTTCAACACATTTACATTCAAATGTTGTGCTTTTTGAACAAAATATCCATCCAAAATGCTTACCAAATTGTTAATTCTCGCTTTTTCGTCATGTCCAAGAGCATCAGGAACAATTGAAAATGTATTTGAAATCCCATCTTGGCAACACCCGCAATAAGGAATTTTCGCCACCGAATTTAATGATGCCAAAGCCCCAGAACAATCTCTTTCATGCATTGGATTTGCTCCTGGTGCAAAAGGTTCTCCAGCTTTTCTTCCATCTGGAGTCGAACCAGTTTTCTTTCCATACATAACATTTGATGTGATTGTAAGAAGTGACAATGTATGTTTTGCATTTCGGTAAAGTTTTTGTTTTTTCAAGCAATTATAGAAATAATTTACAACATCTACCCCAATTTCATCAACTCTGTCATCATCATTGCCAAATTTTGGAAAGTCTCCATCAATATCAAAATCTACAATAAGTCCATTTTCGTCTTTTATTGGTCTAACTTTTGCAAATTTGATTGCAGAAAGTGAATCCACCACAACAGAAAAACCAGCAGCACCAAACGCCATCAATCTTTCAACCCAAGTGTCGTGAAGAGCCATTTGCCCAGATTCGTAAGCATATTTGTCGTGCATATAATGAATTATATTCATTGCATCAACATAGGTTTTTGCAACTTTTTCAAGGGTTTTCTTGTAATTTTTCATAACCTTGTCAAAGGTCAATACTTTTTCAGTGTTTTTTGAAATTCCGTCAACAACTTTCAATCCAGTTTTTTCGTCACAACCACCATTGAGAGAATAAAGCAACGCTTTTGCCAAATTGCATCTAGCTCCAAAATATTGCATCTGCTTGCCAACTTTCATTGCAGATACGCAACATGCAATGGCATAGTCATGTCCATAAATTTCTCTCATAACATCATCACCTTCGTATTGAATTGCGTCAGTAATAATAGAAATTTTCGCACAGAACTTTTTGAAATTGTTTGGCAATTTTTCTGACCACAAAACAGTCAAATTTGGTTCTGGAGAAGGCTTCAAATTTATAAGGGTTTGCAAGTATCTATAAGAATTTTTTGTTACTAAACTTTTTTCATCATCAAGCATTCCTGCAACACTTTCTGTAACCCAAGTAGGATCACCAGCAAAGATTTCATCATATTCCGGCGTGCGAAGATGTCTAACAAGTCTAAGTTTGATTATAAACTGGTCAATAAGTTCTTGTGCTTGCTCTTCCGTCAAAGTTCCATTTTTCAAATCCCTTTCAATGAAGATATCCAAAAATGTAGAAGTTCTTCCCAAACTCATTGCTGCACCATTGTTTTCCTTGACACCAGCAAGGTAACCAAAATAAAGCCACTGCACCGCTTCTTGTGCGTTTTGTGCAGGACGACTTATATCAAAGCCATAGCTTTGTGCCATTTCTTTTATTTGTCCAAGAGCCTTGACTTGTTCTGCAACCTCTTCTTTCAAACGAATATTTTCTTCACTCGAAACATCAATTTTTGACCAATCTTTCTTCTTTTCTTCAATCAAAAAATCTATTCCATAAAGAGCAACTCTTCTATAATCACCAATAATTCTACCTCGGCCATATGCATCTGGAAGACCAGTAATAAGTCCTGCTTTTCGAGCCTTTCTTATCTCTGGTGTATAGACATCAAAAACTCCATCGTTATGAGTTTTTCTATATTCGCAAAAATGTTTTTCGATCTCTGGATTGAGGCGTTTTCCGTAAGCAGCAAGGGCCTTTTCGGCCATTCTTGTGCCACCATACAAATTTACAATACGCTTCAAAGGTTTGTCTGTTTGAAGTCCAAAAATTACTTCATTTGATCTGTCAATATACCCTGGTTTGAAGGTGTTAATGCCAGAAACTGCATCGGTTTCAACATCCAAAAGTCCAACTTTGGCTTCTTTTGCAAGCAACTTTTCACATTTGTCCCAAACTTTTTTCGTTTTCTTTGAAATTCCGCACAAAAAACTATCGTCACCCCTATATTCTTTATAGTTGTTGACAATAAAATCTTCGACTTCTATGTTGTTTTTCCAATTGTCTCCTTTAAAGCCTTTCCATGCATCAACTGATTGTTTTTCCATTAAATTTTCTCCTTTTACCTAAATATGGCATTTTTGCAGTGTAAAACACCATATATAGTATCAGTATTGTTTCGTTTTCCAATATATTGTATTATATTTTATCTCAACTAGTCAACAAAATTGAGCACCAAAAAGAAAAAGATTTCAACTATATGAAATCTTTTTAAATCTATTTATTGTCAGTTGCTTCGCATTTTGCCAAGCCAATTTTTCTTTTGCACTTAATTCTATTCGACCTTTCCGTCAGCTTTGTTGTCAATTTTCAAATCAAATTTTACATCTTTGCTTTCGACTGCATTTGAATTGTCCACATTTTCAACCAAACTTGGATTTTTGATTTGTTGAATTGTGTTTACAAGTTCGCTCATATCCTTATCAATAAGTCTAATATATATACAGCGGCCTTCAAACACACCATTGATTCCACGCATAAGGTTAAAACCTTGAAAATCACTTTGAACATCAAAAACAAGTTCGTCAAAAGGTAATTCGTTTACTTCCATCATTTGGTTGAATTTCAAAGAGATATAATCTCCATTTTTGATTTCTTCTCTATAATCTTGGTCTCTGACAACTCCGTATGCTGGCATAGTTAAAGAATTTTCAAAAAGTTTTTCTACCTGCATACGCAAAGTTTCTTGTTGTTCTTGCGAAAGTTCTAAAACATGACCATAAGAAATCAAATCTATTTTTGCAACAAATGGCAAAGCATCTATCGCTTCAAAAAATGACATAATCATCATTGGCACCCCCATAAAAAAGAAAAGTATTCTCACCATAATCACTCCTTAACAAGCCTTATTATGTGAAATACATTTTCTATTATTCAAACATTTTTATCAATCTTCTTCAAATTGGCTGTTGTAAAGGTCTGCATAGAATCCGCCCTTTTCAAGCAATTCTTCATGCTTTCCACTTTCAATAATATCTCCATCTTTTAAAACCAAAATCATATCCGCATTTTTGATTGTTGACAAACGGTGGGCAATGATGAAAGATGTTCTGCCTTCCATAACTTTGTCCATTGCCTGTTGTAAAAGCACTTCAGTTCTGGTATCAACCGAACTTGTAGCCTCATCCAAAATCATCATTGGTCTGTTTTCTATCATTGTTCTGGCAATAGTTAGGAGTTGCTTTTGACCAGCAGACAAGTTTACGGCATCGTCAATTACTGTATCATAACCATTTGACAATGTTTGAATAAAATGGTCAACACCAACTTGTTTGCAGACTTCAACAATTTGTCCATCAGTAACGTTTTCGTTGTTGTAACGCAAATTTTCTTTGATTGTTCCTTGGAAAAGCCAAGTGTCTTGCAAAACCATTCCAAAAAGCTTGTGAACATTTTCTCTTGTGATATCTTTTATAGATACACCTTCAATTTTTATATCACCAGAATCAACTTCATAAAAACGCATAAGCAAGTTTACCAAAGTTGTTTTCCCGGCCCCAGTTGGTCCAACAATAGCAACTTTTTCTCCTGCGTTTATCTTTGCAGAAAAATCTTTGATAATCTTTTTGTCTTTGCTGTAACCAAATGACACATGGTCAAATTCAACATTTCCAGCAACATTGTCAAGCACCAAAGTTTTTGTACTTTCATCTTCCAATTCTTTCTCTTCCAAAAATTCAAACACTCTTCCACTGGCAGCAGCAGCTGATTGCAAAAGAGTTATTGCTTGAGCAATTTGTGAAAGCGGGTTTGAGAAAAGTCTTACATAAATCATGAATGCAATGATTGTCCCAAAATATCCCATTCCTCTAGAACCAGCAAGAAGTGCTCCAACGATGCAGACCGCTGCATAACCAAAGTTTCCTATAAATCCCATCATAGGCATCATCGCACCAGAAATAAATTGGGATTTTAATCCCGAACTAAGCAAACTCTTATTGATTTTATTAAATTCTTCCGCTGTTTGTTTTTTCGCATTAAAAAGTTGAACAACATTATGTCCAGAATAAGTTTCTTCAATATGAGCATTCATTTCCCCAAGATCTTTCTGGTTCTTGTTGAAATATTTTTGTGAACTAGCCATAAAAATTATTGCCAAAACAAAACCAAACAAAGTTGCACCAATGACAGTGAATGCAAGCACCCAATCGGTTACAAACATCATAATAAGCACGCCAATAAGCATAATTACACTTGTAACCAAACTTCCAACGCTTTCATTCAAACTTTGCCCAATTGTGTCAACATCATTTGTGACACGACTCAAGATGTCCCCATGCAAATGCGTATCAAAATAATTGAGTGGCAAATTGTTGATTTTGTGAGAGATATCACTTCTAAATCTCTTTACTGTTTTTTGAGTAACAACTGTTGTTATATATTGCTGAATATATTCCAAAAGGGCACTGGCAACATAAATGCAAACCAAAAAGATTGCAATCTTTGTAACTTGTGCCATAACATCTTCGCCCGTAGCAACACTAGTTGTGATGAGGTTTGCAATTTCACTGATTTTGTTTGGTCCAATGATTTGAAAAACGACAGAAACCGCCCCTAAAACAAGTGCAACAACCATCCATCCCCAATATTTTTTGCAATATCTCAAAAGTTTGCCCGTAGATTTTTTAAAGGTGCCTTTTTCAATTTTCTCCGAGCTTCTCATGTTGATTGGTGGCATTTTACAATTCCTCCTTTGACAATTGAGACAACGCTATTTCTTGATAAACTTGGCAGTTTTTCAAAAGCTCTTCATGAGTGCCCATTCCTACCATTTCTCCGCTGTCCAAAACGATTATTTTGTCAGCATCTTTAATTGTTCCAATGCGTTGTGCAACAATAAATTTTGTCACACTTCCTGTGTGTTTTTTGAGTGCCGAACGCAATTTCCGGTCAGTTTTGTAATCAAGTGCTGAAAAACTATCATCAAAAATCAAAATCTCTGGCTTTCTTGCAATCGCTCTTGCAATTGACAACCTTTGCTTTTGCCCACCAGAAACATTTGTTCCGCCTTGTGCAATAGGACTGTCAACACCATCACTCATTCTTGACACAAAATTTGACGCCTGTGCAACAGAAATCGCCTTTTTAATCGTTTCATCATCAGCATTATTGTCCCCAAAGTCGATGTTTGATTTCACTGTCCCACTAAAAAGCACACCTCTTTGTGGCACATAACCAATTTTTTTGTTTAAATTTTCCAAATTATAATCTTTGACATTGACGCCATCAATCAAAATCTCTCCTTCTGTGGCATCATACAATCTCGGTATCAAATTTATGAGAGTGCTTTTTCCGCTTCCAGTAGAACCAATAAAAGCAATCGTCTCACCCTCATGAGCCTCAAAACTGATGTCTTTAAGCACATATTCGTCAGCATCAGGATATTTAAAAGCAACATGGTCAAAAACAACAGATGCTTTCCCGTCAAAGTTTTCATCAACATAATTTCCTGGCACAATGCTTTCTTTTGTATCCAAAACTTCATTTATTCTTTTTGATGCGACTAGTGTTCTTGGCAACAAAATGAAGAGCATAATCATAAGCATAAACGCCATCACAACTTGCATTCCATATTGCATAAAAATTGTCATATCAGCAACCCCCGAATCGTCTTTTACGATATACGAACCAATCCAATAAATTGAAAGCGAAAGTCCACTCATCAAAAGCGTCATTCCGGGGCTCATTATTCCCATAATTTTGTTTACAAACAAGTTTGTTCTTGTAAGTTTTTCGTTGTTTGATTCAAATTTTTTATTTTGATATTCTTCTGCATTTGCAGACCTAATTACTCTTATTCCCGTCAAATTTTCACGAGTAATGCGGTTCATGTCATCAGTCATGGTTTGAATTTTTTTGAATTTTGGAACAGCAAAAAGCACAATTACAGTCACCATCAAAAGCAAAAATCCCACTGCGACTCCAATCGCAACTGACCATTGCCAACTTTTGTTTAAGATTTTTATTACCGACCAAACAGCAAGAATTGGAGCTTTTACCATAGCTTGCATACCCATTGACACAAATGTTTGAACATGAGTGATATCGTTTGTTGTTCTAGTAATCAAACTTGCAGTTGAAAACTTGTTTATTTCGGCAAGAGAAAATCCTTGAATTTTGTTGTATACTTTTGCTCTGACATTGTAAGCAAGTCTAGCGGAAATTGCAGCGGTGCAAAACCTGACCAAAATAGCACTTCCCAAACTTCCAAAAGCACACGCCAACATCAGCCCACCATTTGCCCAAATAACAGCTAAGTCAACATCTATGCCATATTTAATTTTCCCAAGTTCTGTCATAATTCCGCCAGTAAAATCAGGCAGTTTCAAGTCAAGGTAAACTTGCAAAACAACCAATCCAATAACTATCAATATAAAAAGATAGTCAATAATTTTTAAGTTTTTCATCAATTTTATCAAATTCATTAAATTAAAATCCTCGCTAAGATAGATTTATATTCTTTTTTTTTAAAAAAGTCAACTATTCCCGCTTCATGACAGTTTAATATGAGCAAAATAAAAAAGCACTTCGCTAAAAGTGCTTTTCGTTTTATCAATATTTTAAGGTTGGATAAGTCGAATCATCAACAGGAATATTCCAAATGTTTGAGTCGAAGCCAAGTTTTGAATCGTATGTTTTTGAAGATGAAATCACACAATTATTTTCTCTTGCACTGTCAAACATTTTCGCTCCATAACCATAAGATTTTTCAGCATAATTTGTGAAGCAGGCATTTATTGTTCCACCAAAATGTCCTACAAACCCTCCAACATCACATTCATCTGTTTGAGCAACTAAGTCAATATTTGCATAACTTGTCTCAATCGGTTCGGCAAGTGTTGGGTTTTGATATTTTCCATAAAGCCCACCCATGTAACCACTTCCAGAAAGTGCAGAGGTGTCAAGTTTGCCTAAAGTAAGATTGTTTTTGCTTGGATTGTAGCCAACTCCTACGAGTCCGCCTACCCAATATTTATCAGAAATTGTGCCAGTTGCAGTCAAGGTTGTCCCCACTGTGTTTTGTGATAAGTTATATTTCTCTCCGTCAATGTGTTCGACAATTCCAGCAAGTCCACCAAATGTAAATTGTTCTGAATTTGTTGAAATGATCATTGAATTTGAAATAACATTCTTTCTCAAATCTGCACCTTTTTTGCCAAGTCTAACCTTTCCAGCAAGTCCACCAACTGTCAACTCTTTGCCCGTTGATTCAACTTCAATAGTGAGTTGAATTTGACAACCAACAATTTGTCCACCGTCATCATATCCAACAACTCCACCAACTACCGCATTGCTGTTTACGACAAGTTTTACTGTCCCTGAAATTATGCAGTCTTTGATTTCACCTTTGTTCTCCACAGCAATTCCCGCAAATGTGGAAATGTTTTTGTAAGTCGAATCCACAAAATCAAACTCAATATTTTTTATCGTTCCACCATTATATCCAAAGAATGCAGTGCCTTTTTTCGCTTTCAATTTTATGTTTGAAATTTTGTGACCTTGTCCATCAAGTGTTCCACTGAAATTAGCGGAGCTCCAAGTTTTTCCAGTCATATCCATGTCTCTATCCAAAACCATGTTTGAATAGTTTGCATTTTTAAGCAAAACTGAAAGTTCGTGCTCGTTTTTAATTTTTATTGTATTTGGCTCAATATAAAAACTTACAAAGAGCAAAACCAAATTTATTACTGCCACCACAAACAAAACAATTTTGCAAACATTCCAACCTTTTGAATGTTTTTGTTTTGCGTTAATAAACACTGTAAGATTTATCAGCCCGACAGCAGTTGAGAAAATTACCAACCCGACAATGCTGTCTTGACTGAAATACATATAAACTTCTTTTGGTGCAAAAACAGAAACCAAAAGCAAAAGCATTGCAAAGCAAATAGGGAACAATTCCAAAAAGATAAACAAAAATCTCTTCAAGAATTTGTCTTTTGTGATGTCTTTTGGCTCTTTAACTTTTTCTTGTTTCTCTGTTTTTGGCGAGAATACTACTTTAAGCCCATCTTCTTTGTCAATCAAATGTGTTACATTGATTGAAGAATCCAAAGTCAAATCCATTGCGTCCAATCTCTGACACAATTTTGAAAACAAATTTTGATATTCTTCAAAAGTTGAAATTTTATCAATCTTTTCAAGATAAATCTCAAAAGGTTTGAGTTGCAATTTATAATACTCTGCACCACGATAAACAAGTTGCCCTTCTTGTTTTTCCATTTCAAGCAAAATAGCGTTGTTTCTGTTGATAAAGTTTTGCAACTTTTCTTTCAAACAAACCTTATCCAAAGTTTCTTCTTTCAGTGGCAATTTTTCACCCTTATAAAGGTTGACTTTGCTGACAATTTCGGCATATTTTTCTGTTTCTTTTTCATCGGAAAGTGACAACAATGTTTCCCACTCTGGAAATTGTGTAATCTTTACATTTGACATAATGAGTTCATTGTCCGTTTTGCAATGCAATTTGATTTGAATAAGATTCCAATAAAGACTGCCATTTTCGGCATCTTTTGAAATTGCTATTGAAATATATTTTTCTGCTTGTTTGAAAAAACCATAAGACTGAAAAGTTTGAGCAATCTTTTCCAAGATACTAACAAGTTTTTTGTCATCAGAGATGTATGACAGGTAGAAATCCAACTGTTCTTCGGCCTGCTTCAAATCCAAAAATGCAACCGGCAAAATCATGTTTGTAACCGCAAACACAAATTGTGCTCTCGTATCTTCGCTCAAATATTTGAAAACGTCCTCTATCTCTTCTTTGTTTCGATAATGCAATTTGTCTTCATCTGTCTTGAAATGTTGAAGCAGAATTGCCAAATTGCTTTGTTCATGCCCAGCATCAATATCAAGAATTTTTTTGTAATATTCTTGGTCGTCACTTTTTTGTGCCAACATAAAATAGAAATTAACAAATCTCTCTACTTCGTTGCTATTGAAACATTTTAAAACCTTTTCAATAAGTTCGGAGTTTAAAGTTTCAACCGCCTTATCTTCTGCTTTCTCAACAAAATGCTCACGATTTGGCGAACTAAATTTTGCTAGATAAAGCAAAAACGCATTATAATATTCTTCGCTATCCAAACTTTCAACAAGCTTTTCCCAGCTGTCTACAAAATACTCTGCAAAATCTTTTGCGGCGAATTTTAAAATTTGGTCAATTTTCTCTCTGTCTTTGAAATTTGAGATATTAGAAAAAAATTCTTCTTGTGTATTAATTTTCATTGAAGACATAAGGTTAGCGAACAACAACTCTGCATTATTTGGGTCTTTTTCAAGTTCGTCAGCAATCATTTCTTGTGCAGAAACAAAATCACCATGCTTAAGAGTTAAGAAAATCCATTTAATTTTGTTTGTTTCGCTCAATTCGATATTGTCAACATGATAGTGTCCAAGTTCGTTTGGATTGATTGTTTCGACATCAACATATTCTTTCTTTTGTGGTTCAACTTTTTCAATTTTGATGGTTTCAATTTTTGCCATCTCATTGATTGTGTTTTGCATTTCTTTTTCAACTTTCAAATCAATATCTTGCAAAAATGAGGTTGTGCTTATGTCAACAACACTTTTGCAAGCGACCAATTCTTTTGGCAAATCATCAACAGAAACTTTGTTTGTGTCAAGCGCAACAATCATGCTTGACTTTGTTTTTTGTTTTTGAGATGCAAAATACAAATATCTATCATACAAATTTTTGCAATCGCCATCAAAATATCCAGTTTTCCCGTTTGCAAAAAGGACAAATACTTTGCTTGTTTGAAGTGCTCTAAATGTATCCTCTTCTTTTTCTCTTTGCGACAAACTCTGAGAAAAATACACTTTCAAGCCCTTTTCTTCAAGTCCTCTCACTGTCTCTTGAATTTCTGGTGTTTTGTCTGGGGCATTTTTGTCAAAGTTTACGGCATAAAGAAACACATCATAGTTTTTGTTTACTGAATTTTCAAGATAAAGTTTGTGCAATTTTTCAATTCTTCTTGCTTTGTCGTTATAGGATTTTTCAACTTCTGGTGGAGCATTTTTTACTGCTGATTTAAAGTCTTCGTCTTCAACAATTGAAGGTATTTCCTCACCAAAAAAGTAAGGTTTCTTTGTCGAGCCCCTTTTGTTTGTATAATAAACTATTTTGTTTTTTGCAAGAGCCTTTCCCCAAAAAGCTTCAAATGATTTTGGATACAAAGAGAGGATTTTGTCAAACTCTTCAACAGCTTCAGCAAATTTGAGTTCTCTCAATTTTTCATTTGCACCAACCAAGAGCACTTCTTCTTCCTTTGAAGCCTGTTCGTCCACATAAAGAGTCCCGCAGAACTGGCATCTAACCATGTTTTGCCCAACAACTTTATATGACCTTCCTCCGCAATTTTTGCAAACACGCTCTCTCATCAATTATCCTACTTTTTCTCTGTTTTAGGTTTCTTTGCATAACTGTTGATTTCTTGATTGTAATCATCAAACAGTTTCAATTCACTTTTCGTAACGCTTGGTGGCATCTTCTCCAAGACATTGTCAAAGTCTTGATTTGTAACCAAAATAATGCTGTCCGTAGCAATCGCTTTAAGCAATGGCTCATCCTTTGCTCTGTCACAAAGTTCATCAAGGTCAGCGCCACTATACATCTCAGTTTCTGCCACAATTTTGTCTATATCAAAATCAGGTGCAACTGGCACACCTTTCATATTTTTTTCTATCATAAATTTTCTTGCAGGTGCATCTGGCAAGGGCAAATAAATTTTTTGTGAAAATCTGCCCGAACGCATTGCTGCACTGTCGATATCCCATGGCCTGTTTGTTGCACCAAGGAGCAATAAGTTTGGATTTCTTCCAGCAAAGCCGTCAATTTGTTGCAAGAATTCGTTTACTCTCTTGTCGTTGTGAGTGTCAACCCCACGCTTTCCAATAAGGCTGTCCATTTCGTCAATAAATATGATTGCTCTATCCTGCTTGTTTGCTTCTTCAAACAAAGAATTGATGTTTTTCTCGCTATCACCCACCCATTTGCTGACAATGTCCGATCCTTTGACTGCATAGAATTTTGCTCCAACTTCATTTGCAATCGCTTTTGCAATCATAGTTTTTCCTGTTCCTGGAGGTCCATATAAAAGCACCCCACCGCCAGTCTTTTTGCCATACATTTTGTATTTGTCAGGATATTTGATTGGATTTATCATTCTTATGGTGATTGCTTTTTTGACATCTTCAAGCCCTGCAACATCACTAAATTTTATATTTGGAACTTTTGCTGTCTGCCATTTTTTGACATCTTCATCTTCTTCATTTTTTGCATTGTCACCATCGTTTTTCTTTGTGACTTTTTCAGTCCGTTTATTCAAATTTTCTGCTATCTCAACAAGTCCTCTTGCTCTGTCCATGCGGACTTCTTTAAGTTTGCCTTGACTGAGTTTTGCCATTTGCATCATTGTCTCACTGGCGAGCAAAAAATTCCTCTTTGCTAGAGTGATATTGCCTTTCGCTTTTGCTTCCTTCCCTTTTTTCATATAAAGATTGAAGGTGTCTGACAAGACATTTATGTTTTGTTCCATATCTTCCCCTACGGCTGATTTTTATTCTTTTGTTTCAGATTCGATTTTTTTTCTTACTTCTTCCATTTCTTTATCAATGTTCTCACTTGAAAGTTCGTCTTGTGACGCTTGTTCCATAATAAACTTTTCAAGTTCTTCGTCGCTCATTTGCTTGCCACTTTTATCTTTCCCAGCGGCATAGAATGTTTCTTGACTCATTTCCATAAAGTTGTCCATTTGGTCAGTTTGTGTTTCTACGGCTGCCATTGCTTGTTCAAATTGAGATTGAATTTTAGCAAATTCTTTTGCATCTGCAAGTTTTGTCATTTCTTTTGAAATGTCACTCATCCCACGCAAAAACTCACCTGTCATCATTGTCACATCTTTCATTTGTGCGGTGATTTCAAAGTTTAAAAGCATTTCTTGTGCACGCTTTTGTTGTTGAACTGTCATCTTATAACCAGAAAGTGCCAAATTGAATTGTGCATCAAGTCCTTTGAGTTTTGCTCTCTTTGCAGCATCAATAAACACTTGCTTTTGGTCTTCCAAACGATTGATTTGTTTGTTCATTGTGTTGATTGTTCTTTTTATCAACATCTTCTTTTCAATTTCTTTTTGTTGTTTTGATTTAAACCATACCATTTTTTTATTCCTCCATCTTCATTTTTTTCTTTTTGCTTGGTTGTGATTGCTTTTCTTCCAAAAGTTCTTGTTCGTCGTTCAACTGATTTTCTTTTTCAAACATTGTCAAAATTTCTTCTTCGTTTTTGCCAATGCCGTAAATTGGTTGGCTGACATCATATGCTGATTGAACTTCCGTAAACAATTCGTCCGCACTTGTAAGCACATCTTCTGATGCAATTCGAGTTTCAAGTGCTTTGTTCAAAAACTTTGCCAATCTTTTCTGGTCTTGCAACAATTCACTCAAAGGCACTTTTGTTTGAGTCTTAAAGAAAGTGTTGCTGTCATACGCATCTTTAAGTTTGTTCATAAGTCTAATGTTGTAGAGCAAATACATTCCTCTTTCCATGCAAACTTGTTTTTCTTCGTTTAAATGACTTATCTTTTTCGCATAAAAAAGTTGAAGTTCTTTGTTTTTTTCATGTTTGCCTTTTTCCATCAAAGCATCTATCTCTTTGATTTTTTGATAAACTTCCGCTTCCACTGTGCGTTCTTGTCTTTCAAGTTCACAGATAGAATTTACCAAATCTTCTCTGTTTAAATTTTTGAATTTGTTTCTTTTAAATGGCCACCACATAGCACTTTCTCCTTAATTTTGACAATCTTAATAATTGTCCCCTTCGTTTATTTTATATATTCTCTCCAAAAGCCCATCATAAATTTTCTTTTGTGTCTCATCTGCAAACTGCAGTGCATTTTCACATTCTGGCAAATAAATTGCACTCTTGTAAGTCACTGGATTTGCAAACAATTCATCTTCGTTTGTAATTTGAAATTTCACAAGCATTAGTCCCCAATAAGCATCGGAACATTTGCTATCAAATTGCAATGCAAGCAGAAAATTCATTTTTGCTTGTTCAAACATGCCATCACTTAAGTTTAGATATCCCAATTTAAGTTCTTTCAAAACTTTGACAACTTCGCTTTCTGGCAAGTCTTTTGATGTTTGGTAAGTTCTTTTCATCAATCCCTCTCATCTTTTTTTCTTTGGACGATATAAGCTTCCACTTCTTCCAAAACTCTGAAACATGTTTCTTGTGTGTTGTCTTTCGCAACCAAAATTTTCAAATCATCAAGCTTGTTTGCAATCTTTGTGTCCACCAAGAGCACTTTTTGATTTGTTGTAGGATTGAAAAATCTAATGTTGTCTTTCACTTCCACAAGTCTGCGACAAAGAGCATCGTTTCCATTTGCATAAACCAAAATACTCTCAACATTTGCAACCATATTTTCAATGGATTTTTTATTTTTCAAAACTCCTCTGCTTCCTTCTTGAGCGTCAGGCTTTTTTATGTATTCCTTGCAAATGTAAAACACTGCAAAACCAATTATTGCAAGCAGAATAATGATGTATAAAGCTATCATTTTACCCCTCCTTAACCAATCTGTAACCGCAAGAAGAGCAGAACTTTGCATCTTCTGCATTTTCTGCAAAACATTTTGGGCACTTTTTCGCCATTTCAACAGGCTTTCCACATGTTGAGCAGAATTTGTCATTTTCTTTTAAAACCGCTCCACAATGTCTGCAAACAAAACTTTCAGTCTTTTTGATTTGCTTGTAAGCATCTACCAATTTTTTGTAATCTTCGCTTTCAATAATAATGTTTGCAATATTGAAAGAAAAAACAGCAATACCATATTCATTCATCATCTTTTGGCTTAATTTCCCGAGAGCCTTTGTGGAAATTTCTTTTTTGCACAATGCAATTTGATTGAACAAAACATTGTTTTCGTTTATATAATCCACAACGACACCTTCAAGAACAGACACAACATTTGACATGAGTCTTTCTTGTAACCCATCGGCCGTCAAGTCTTGTGCCGCACCAACAAGATAAAGATAACACTTTCTTGGGTCTCCAATCTGAACTTCAAAATCACCACTCATGCCAACACGATAGTTTTCTTGCAACAAATTGTCATACATCAAAAATTTTGAAGCAGTTCCCCAAAGAAGTTTAAGTTTTGCTGTCTTTGACATAAAAAGCACTTCAATAGACGAGTCGAGTTCGGTTTTCAAATCAACAAATTGACTGATAAGATATCTTCCAGACGAAAGAGTTTGAAGCATTTGACCGTCTTTAATCAAAATCGCATTGTGAGTTTCTGGCACAATAAGTGTCAGTTTTGGATTCAAATTTTCAACAGCATATTTTGAGAATAATTGGTTGTTATCTCCAGTAAAAGTGATAAAATTTTGTTCCACAAAAACCTCTTCTAAAAAATGAAGATAGAATTCTTCAATTTGATTATATCAAAAACAAAATTTAAAAGTCAACGAACAAAAGAAATTAACATAATTTTCTAGCATTTTCTTTGCTAAAAAACGAAGAAAAGTGTTAAAATATAATCGAAAACAAATCACAAAACAAAAACGAAACATTTTGTGAAAAAATTGGAGGACAATAAAATGAAAAAAATTGCAATAATAACAGGTGCTTCATCAGGCATGGGACAAAGGTTTTGCTATGAAATTGACAAACTTGGACTTGACGAAGTTTGGGGTGTTGCTCTCAATGACGAAGCAACAGAAACCGCTCAACACATGAAAACCCCATTCAAATATATCTCTTTGGATTTGACAAAAGACGAGAGTTTCAAAATTTTGGATGCCGAACTCAAAAAAGAAGATGTTGCTGTAGAATGGCTTATCAATGCAAGTGGCTATGGCAAATTTGGTCGATATGACGAAATCTCTATTGAAGACCAACTTGGAATGATTGACCTAAACTGCAAAGCACTCACACATCTTACACTTTTGACAATTCCATATATGCCAGCTGGCGGAAGAATTGTTGAGTTTGGTTCTATCGCTGCATTCCAACCTATTCCATACATCGGCGTTTATGGTGCAAGCAAAGCATATGTGCTTTCATATTCTCGTGCATTGAACAGAGAACTCAAATCAAAAAAAATCAGTGTAACTTGCCTTTGCCCATATTGGACAAAAACAAAATTCTTTGACAGAGCAACAAATACAAATGCAAAACAAAAAGTCATCACAAAGTATGTTGCTATGTATGACCCAGAAAAAGTCATCAAGAGAGCGATGAAAGGAGCAATGAAACGCAAAGATGTCGTTTTATATGGTTTTATTTCAAAAGCACAAACAGCAATGGTAAAACTGTTGCCTCACAAATGGGTTATGTCAATTTGGGAAAGACAACAAAAGTTTAAAAAGACTTACAAAAATAGATAGTTTTTACCAAATTTTACATCAAACATAGTTAATGTGAAAAAATAAACAACAAAAAAAAGACATATCTGTTGATATGCCTTTTTTATTTTATCGTCAATTATTCAGCGTTAAGCAATGTGTAGTTTGCAGGATCAATAACAAACTTGTAAAGACGAGCATTTTTTTCTGTTCCATCAAAGCTGATTTCAATAGTAAGAGTTCTTACTGTGTTATCAACTCCTTGGTACAAGAAGTAAGTTGTCTTTTTTGTTTCTTCATTTCCTGAAGAGAAACCACCGTGCTTAATTGTTTCAGTTGCGTTTTCTGTGCCATAGAAGTTTGTGATTTTTGCATAGAAACCTGTGCCATCTGCTTCATTGTAAGCGACTCTATCCAATTCGTTTGATGTGAATCTGATAAGAGCAAAGTGGCATCTGCCATCTGAATAACCAAGAGCGTCTGCTGTAGCTTTGTCATAAGCGACATTACCTTTAAGTGTGTAAACCGCTTCAAAGCCCTTTTCTTCAGATTTTTCCCATGTTGTAGCTGCTACGCTGTATTTCTCGCCTTCAATATTCCCGCCAAAGCTGATGTTGTAGAGTGGTTTTGCACCACATGCTGCAAGGGCAACTCCGCCAACAAGCACCATTACTAAACTAGCCATAATTGTAAGAAATTTTTTCATATTTTCCCTCCTTGTCGAAATTTTACCATATTGGAGGGGTAAAAAGTCAACTGTTTACTTCATTTTGCAAAAGATTTTTTGCATGTCCATATTATGTGCCAAAAAAGCAATTTTTATCAAAGATTTTGTCGAAAAATGCAGATTGTAACATTTTTATTTGCAGTTTAATACATTGTTAATGTGCAAGAGTTTTGCACAGAAAAGTCGTACATAAAGATAAATTATAGGAGGCACAAATGAACTTTTTTGGAGGCTCTAATTGTGGTGATGTAGGCAGAGAATGCGGTGGCAATGGAATGGATTGCTGCTCTCTTATCTTCTTGCTTTTGCTGTTACAAAACTGCGGTGGATGTGGCGGAATGAAAGGCGGAGAGATCTGCATTGATTGCGGAACTATCTTGTTCTTGATTTTGCTCTCAAACTTTGGTTGCGGTTGCAACAACGGCTGCAAATAATTCGCCCACATTTGAAAACCTCTGTCAGATTGACAGGGGTTTTCTTATGTTCTGCGCCATTTTCAATCAAAAACATGTCAAAAAATATGAAAATTTTAAAAATATGATTTACTTTTTCTTATGTTTATTGTAAAATATTTTTAAAGGAGAGGTCTTATGAACATAAAAAAATATGGTGAGGGTGCCGAACTTATATGGAAAGATAGAAAAAGATGGTGTGGAATGCCATTGTCATTTACACGCTATTATCTCATAAGAAAGAAAGGTTCTTGGTTTAAAATCTTTTCTGATATTGGATTTACTTATTCTTCAATCGAAGAAATAAACTTGTATAGGATCTATGATATTTCATTAAGACAATCTCTCATGGGAAAGATTTTCAACACAGGGACGGTTATTTTGTTCAGTAATGATGAAAGAAGTCCAAAATTTATTTTGAAAAATATCAAAAACCCATTTAAAGTAAGAGATATGTTCTCTAACTATGTTGAAGAACAAAGAAAACTCAACAACGTCCACATCACAGAATTCCAAAGCAAGCCATAATCATTGTTTGTTCTTTTCATAAAGATAAAAAATTTATAAAAAAATAAAAGTTGATAAAAATTGTTGACATTGTCCTTAAAATGTGTTAATATTTTAGGGCATATGGGGGTATGGCTCAGTTGGCTAGAGCACCTGCCTTGCAAGCAGGGGGTCGACGGTTCGAATCCGTCTATCTCCACCAAAATGATTTAGGCACACAACTATTTGGTTGTGTGTTTTTTATTCTCCATCAATTTTCTCTACTGTCTCCCACCTGCTGGCAAGTCCCAATTCAAATTTACAAAAGCAAATTGATTTACAAACAAAAAAAAGACATGCGATTTTCATGTCTTTTATTTTTCACAAATTCCTTTTATTGTTTGTTTTCTTCTACCTTGGTTTCAGTCTCAACAAGATTTGTTTGAGTAACTGATACTCTTTTGCTCTCTTGTTTCATGTCAACAAGAACAAGCACCCCACAAACAACCAAGACTAGACCACTTAACAATGTTATGATTGGCAAAACCAAATAGTCTCCCCCATTGAAAGACATACTTCCAAAAACAATACTGCCTACACCTAACAGCAATTTGAAAACTGATGATGTTATGAGCAACTTTCTCTTCTTTTGATACCTTTCCGCATCACACTTAAATACACTAAATGAAATAGATGAAAATACAATATCAATAATTCCGATAATTAACATTATGCCAATGGTAATAAACAAAATTAAAAACCTAAATCCTTCAACACTCCCACTTGCAAATATCCATAATACAAAACAAGCGTATCCATAATAACCGCCAAGACCAGAAAGAAATGCTTCACATATTAGTGACAAAATTCCCGCCACTAAAGTTTTTGTCCTTTTCATAAAATCCCCCATTTTTGAAAATTTAAATGAAAAAGAGGTTAGATACCTCTTTTTATTTTTCTTCTTTTGTTTCTGGTGTTGTTTCTGCAACAACTTTTTCTTCTTTAACTTCGGCTAGTTCGGTAATTGAATTTTCTTGTTCTTTGTTAAATTTTTCTACTCTTGTTTTTTCTTGTGTCAAATCAATGATATACAAAACATTGGCAGCAACAAGTGCAGCGGCACAAATCAAAGAAAAAACAATTGTTCCAGCATCAGATTCAAAGCAAGATGCAATAAACATGATTACAACCAAGAAATTGAATACGATAGTTGCGATTGTTACACCCTTTCTCTTTGCATACTTTTCTGGTAAGCCATTGACATGCCCAAACGTTACACAGCTCAAGACAAGAGATGTAATCAAAAACAATTCAAGCACAACAGCAATTCCAATCATCATAACAACAAGAGACTTTGCTTCTGGATCAGTTACTTGTGAAATAAGTGACATATACAAGAAAATAACATAAAATGTTGCAATAACTTGAATTCCTGTTACTGTTGTTCCCAAAATTGAGGCAACAAGACTTTTTGTTCTCTTCATTTTTATCCTCCCATTAAAAAATCAAAAACTAATTTAACTTTTGTTAGTTTTATAATATCATAACATTTATCTTTGTGTCAATCTCCTTAGACAAAAATTTGAAAAATGTTGAAAAATAGTCTATTGTGGCACAGCGCACACAATAGACTATTCTAAAAATTCAATTATTATTCTACTTTTGCAGTTTCTTCTGTTTCTTTTCCTTCGTTGACTTCTGTTGGTTCTTGTTTTGCGATTTCAAGTTCGTTTTTCTTTTTCAATTCTTCCAAAATTTGTGTCAACAACTCCTCTTGTGTTGGCTTTGGTGCAACTGGTGCTGGTTTGTTTTTCTCACGAAGTTCTGCTGTTGCTTTGATAACTGCGTGATAATCTTTCATGTTTACACCTTGTTTTTTCAAAATCTTCTTTTCTTCTCTCGTTGGACGTTCTTTAACACTCTTTTTCCACAAACCTTGTGCGTCCATCATAATTCTGAGCACTGTAAAAAGAACAAATGCAATGATGAAGAAGTTGAGAATTGCAGTGATAAATGCTCCCCAATCAATGTAAATACTCTTTGTAAGGTCAATCACACCATTGGCATCTTTGACAACCTTCAAAAACGTATAAGCAGATTCAAGTCCTGCTCCACCAAGTGACAAAAGCCAATTGATGCAAGGCATGATGATTTTGTTTGTAAGCGCTGTAACGATTGCTGTAAATGCACTAGCAACAATTACGCCGACTGCCATGTCAACAACATTCCCACGGCTGATAAATTTTTTAAAATCGCTAAAAAATTGTTTTATCTTTTTCATAATTTTCTCCTGCCTATATAATAGACCAAAAAGTGACAAAAATCAAGGTTTTCCGTGGCAAAAACAAAAAGAAAATCATACAAACAAAATCTTTTTTAAAAAGAAAAATCACCACTTGGGTGATTTTTGATTTCTGTTTTGTTTTTAGTCTTTAATTTTTCAAATTTATGGAACAAGTTTGAATGACATATCTCCATCATATTGAATATTTGAAACAATATATCTCAAAATTGTATAAACTTTTCCATCTGCACTAACAGATAATGGTTCCATTTTTGAATTGCTTATTTTTTGATTTTCAATCTTAAATTCGTGTGAACCAATTGGAGATTGTGATGTAAGTCTAAAACATACAACTGCTTGTCCTGTTACTGCCAATTTGATACTTTCATCTTTTGTAAGTTCTGCCCATTCCAAATTTTGGAAATCAGAATTTTCAGTTGCAATAGCATATTCAATTCTTTCAATTCTTGGGTCTTCAAATGAATAAGAAACATCAATGTTTTTTGTGAAGTCTTGGAAATTTGTAAATTCAAATGTTGTTTCTTTTGAGCATACAAATTCAAGTTGAAAACTATCAAATTTCCCTGTTGTTGAATTGTAAAATGCTTTAAAAGTGTATCCACCAGCAATGCTTTTTGTGACATCTGCAGTTGCACCCGCAAGTTGTTCTTTGACATTCAAAATCTTTTCTTGATTTGCATTGATGTCATAATCATACAAGTCAGACTTTGAATAATACGCTTGATTTACTTCGTCATAATTGTAAGACCAAATAACGGCATTTCTAAGTCCTTCCAAAGATGTGTATTCGCCATTTTCATTAACTCCAGAAAAGCCTAATTTATCACCATTATCGTTTACAAGCCAAATGCTTGGTATAATCAATGGGTTTGCCAATGATAATCCTTCAATGGAATTTGCTCTCAAAATATATGACGGAACAAGATATTGATAGCCACTAACAGAAATTCTGTAAACATTTCCTCCGCCTGTTGTGCATGGTGTGATGTTTTTTGGAATTTTAAATTGAACAGTCAATCCGTCATCACTTTCACCAACTTTTTCAAGTTCGAGAGTATTGATTGAGACTTTCATGTTTGTGTAATCAACTTTGCTTGAATCCAAAAGTTTTTTTACTGAAACTAATCCCTCTTGATTATAATTTATGGTTTCTTTGTCAATCAAAACCTCATAAGTCATGTTTTTCTCTGGCAAAGATATGTTGAAAGTGCGATATTCAATATTTGAATAATCTACAACAATTTTGTAGTCATTATATGACAAAAGTTCGCCAAGGCCTAAAACATATATATCTCCGTATTGTGTCATAACTACTGGGTCGGCAACTCCGTTTTGTCCCATAATGCCAAATGGATTTGCATTTTCCAAATCGAAAGGAATAACCCCTTCAATTTCAACTCGAATAGAATTGTATCTGTTATAAAGTTCTTCTCTTTCATCAAATGTTCTTGTAAAAGAAAATCTTTCTTCTGCTGTAACCAAATCGTAAAGATTTTTATATTCTGGAGCAGTTTCGCCTGTTTCATCGTCCAAATCATCAAATGTTACACAAACTTGTGTCATCTTCAATTTTGAAACAACTTCTTCATCGTCAAGCCCAACCGCATCGAATGAAAATGTTGATGTAATTTTGTCTACTCCTGAAAGTTCTATCTTGCAATTTTTGCCTTTCGCCAAAACAAAATGTCCATACATCAAACTCTCTCCAGATGAAAATGGACTATATTTGCTGTTTAAAATAATCTCTTGGTCTGCCCCATTTACTGTGATAACAAGATTTGAAAAATCCACGCCATGTTGCTTTGCTGTAATCTCAACCTTCACAGCATCGCCAGAAGCAACTTTAAACTTTTTCTTTTCTCCAATTTCAATCTTTTCTCCTGCAGTGCTGAAACCAAGTTCGACATACTGCTCTGTCTTTTCGTCCATAGAAAATTGGACATTGTATGCATCATTTGAGCATGAACACAAAAAAACACCTGCAAGCAGGGATACACAACAAATCGTTAACATTGAAAGAATTTTTTTCATATTTCCTCCACATTTTGTCAATTTCTTTTTTAGTATATCACAACTTGCAAGTTTTACCTAACAATTTTGGAATTTTGCGAAATGTGTATAAGAACAAAAAAAGCACTTGAAGTGCTTATTTTGTATAATCGTTTTCTTGTTGTTTCTCCTCGACATTCTTACTGTTTGTCTTCGTCATGTTTTTATCAAGAATTTTTGTAAAACGTTCTTGCATTCTTTCAAAATGCCCCAAATTTTTTTGTCTTATATCTATTTCTTTCTCTTGTAACTCTGAAAGTTCTTTGTGGCTTACGACAGTAAAAATATAGCCATATTTTGTTTGACGAATATGTGATTGAAGGTATTGGTTAAGATCTTTAATGTCTGTTTCAAATACACGATTTTCAATTTCATTGTCATAAATTGCAAGTCCATCAGTGCACAATTTAATAAATTTGTTTACAACTGGCAATTTGCTGTATGGTATGTTTGGATTTTTTGCTGCTTTTTGAAGTTTAACCAAATTCAAATTTAATTTCGCTGTTGGTATATTGTCAGCAAGTTCCCACATTTTTACATCTTCCAATTCTTTCTCGTTCTTAGAATAAATTTCTGCAAAGCGGTCGCTCATTTCATTAAATTCTGCTAAATGTTTTTCTTTGAGGTAACCATAGCTAGTCCCTTTTGGAGAATTTTCCAACTCTTTGCTTCTTACAATCTTGAATGTATGACCGAAAAGTCCAACTCTTGCGATGTGTTTGTCAAGAAATTCGTTTAATCTTTCTACATCTTTGTCAAATTCAGGTGTATCAAATTGTCTTGAATAAATATCAAGTGCACTTGTACACAAAAGATTGAAATTGTATGCTCTTGTTTTTATTGAATAAGGCACCTTGCTGTCTTTGTCAATCTTTTCAAGCAATCCCAAATTTTTCCTTAATTTTGAAATTTGAATTACTTGCTTTGCATAACCATCATGCCACTCATATACATTGTAAATTTGATCAAAATCCAAAACTTTGCTGGTTGTGTATTTCAAAATCGCATATTTTGAATCCTTTTTGATAAGCTTTCTTGCTTTTCTTACTTCTTTTTTTTCTTTTTTTAATTCTTTTTCCAAGAACGTTTCTTCATCAGGCATAAATATTACCCCTCCATATACGAATATTATAACACACATATTTAAAGATTTCAAGGGGCAATCCCTGCTATCGTTTGGAATTGACAAAAAATTTGTGTATAATATGTTTGTAAAAAGGAGAGATTATGAGAAACACAAATTTAATTATTGATATACACGGCAGGCAAATTTTGGACAGCAGAGGAAATCCTACTGTTGAAGTAGAAGTTACTCTTGAAGACGGAACTGTAGCCTTGGCTGATGTTCCATCTGGAGCATCAACTGGTGCTTTTGAAGCAGTTGAACTTCGTGACGGTGATAAATCAAATTATTTGGGAAAATCTGTTGAAAAGGCAGTCAAAAATGTAAACACCGAACTTAAAGATGCAATCGTAGGCATGAATGTTTATGAACAAATCGCAATCGACAAAAAAATGGTTGCTTTGGATGGGACTCCAAACAAAGGGCGTCTTGGTGCAAACGCCATTTTGGGTGTTTCACTCGCAGTCGCAAAAGCAGCAGCACAATCACTTGAAATGCCACTTTACAACTATATTGGTGGATGTAACGCACATACTCTTCCAGTGCCTATGATGAACATTATCAATGGCGGAAAGCATGCAGACAACAGCGTAAACATTCAAGAATTTATGATTATGCCAGTTGGCGCAAAATCTTTCACAGTAGCTTTGAAAATGTGTGCAGAGGTATTCCACAACCTTAAATCAGTTTTGAAAGGCAAGGGATATAGCACAGCAGTTGGAGATGAAGGTGGTTTTGCTCCAAACTTCGCAAACGATGAAGAAGCATTTATGTGTATTGTTGAAGCGATTGAAAAAGCTGGTTACAAACCAGGAAAAGATTTCTGCTTGGCTGTAGATGCTGCCGCAACAGAAATGTATGACGAAGCAGAAAAAATCGGCAAAAAAGGCTGTTATTATTTCTGGAAAGCAAAGAAATTATACACATTGGACGAAATGGTAGATTTCTGGGTTTCTATGGCTAAAAAGTATCCAATCATCTCTTTGGAAGACGCTCTTGCAGAAGAAGACTGGGACGGCTGGAAAAAACTTACTGAAAAACTTGGTGACAAAATCCAACTTGTTGGTGATGACCTTTTTGTAACAAACACAGAAAGACTTGCAAAAGGCATAAAACTTGGAGTTTCAAACTCAATCCTCATCAAACTCAACCAAATCGGCACATTAACAGAGACTTTGAATGCAATTCAAATGGCAAACAGAGCCGGATACACTGCTGTGGTTTCACACAGAAGTGGAGAAACAGAAGACACAACAATTGCTGACTTGTCTGTTGCATTAAACGCCGGACAAATCAAAACTGGCGCTCCTTCAAGAACCGACAGGGTTGCAAAATACAACCAGCTTTTGCGTATTGAAGAATCTCTTGGTGATACTGCAACATATCTTGGAAAAGAAACTTTCTTTAATCTCAAATAAAACCATAAATATTACACAAAAAGAAAACGCTTCAAAAAATGAAGCGTTTTTATTTTATATTATTGTTTTGCTTTTTTAATGGAACAAGTTTTTACATTTTTTATTCATATCTTGGTTGTGGTCTTTTATTGTTTGTTTTCCACCAAGATCAAGTGCTCGATAATATGGAACAAACTTCGTGCTACCACCAATTTGATAAGGCAAGGAGATGATGTTTTGATTGTAATTTTCTATGACTTTTCCACAAGTTGGATCAACAATCACCCACTTTCCATCACAATAGCATTCACAAAATGAATGCCCCACATTCTTTTGAAAGCTTTCTCCTGCATTCAATTTCATAAGCCAACTATACTCTGCAGCATGTAAAAATGTTGTAGGAATTTTTAGTTGTCTTGCAAGAGTCGCATAAACAGTGCAATAATCTGTGCAACCAGTTGCCAATCCACTTTTCCAAATTTCTTCAGCTGTTCGATTAAACTTGTTTGCTTGAATAAACTTCTCATCCGTCGCAGGCTTAATGTTATGTAAAATCCATCTTGCTAAACTTGTCAAAACTGATGCTTGTTGTCCAGATTCTTTTTTGTTGTCAAAGTCCATAAAGACTTTTTCTTTGACAATGACTCCACTCAAAAATGGTTTTGTCAAAGCCCCTTCTTTTAAATACTTTTCGGTGTCAAAACTTTTGTTTAGTTTCTCCATCATATCCCCTTATGCTTATATTATATCACATTGTTCAAAAAAATTAAAGGGGTAAATCAAAAAAAACAAGCATTTCGCCTGTTTTTTATTTCATCATATTGTGAACAAAATGTTGTCTTTCCAAATTGTTTTCAAGACAAATCAAAAGTTCTAATGGACGAATATCTATATTTTTTAGTTCTTCAAGCGTCAACCACTTATAAACATGATGTTTACTTTTTCCACCATCATTTTCTTCATAAACAAAATCTTTTGCCTCAATCTTGTGTTTCGGCTTCAACAAATAATAAAAGCCAACTTCATGAAATGGTTTGCCATCTCCTCTATCCCAAAAAAGTTGAATATCTGCAAGCAACTTCTCTGTTTCTGTTTCGATTTTTGTTTCTTCAAAAAACTCTCTCACAACGGCATCATCAGTACTCTCACCTATGGTAACATGCTCACCAGGAAAACTCCAAAAGTCACATTCGCCAGAATTCCCAATCAAATATTTCCCATCTATCTCAACAACTCCACAAGTTCGCAACTTGAATGCCCCATCGTCTTTCCAAATTTTGACATCTCTTGCCATTTTCTCTCCTATGTTTAAAATCCCCTCACAGTCAACACAATGAAGTTTTTATAATTTTGGTGCACCACATTAAGTCTAAATTGAATACTTAATTTTAGTATTTGATTTAGACATTTTTTATTATTTGTGTTATAATAAATTTTAGGTGATAGAATGTCAAATAAAAATAAATATAGAGTCAGTGAACCTGACAAATATAATGGTTCAAAAGAATCAAAAGAAAGATTACGTTATTTATTTTACATAACGAAGTTAAATATCAAAGATTTTCTTAATATAGGAAATAGTTATGTAAAATATTTGACTGATAAATTAAATCAAATACAAGAAGATAAAAAGGTTTCTAATATTGATAATTATGATATTGTGTTTGAAAGAATCTTTAAAATAACAGAAGTTGATAATGTTGGTAATTTAACTAGACTTTTGTTCAATGTTTTAGTATCTTTTGATGCCTTTAATAGCTATATTTCTTCAGAGTTAAAAAGTCTTAGCCATAATGAATTGAAGGAATTTATACAAGCCTTACAACCACTAATGGTTATTAATATACCGAATTGTAGTAATACAATTGACTTACCTTTTTTCATTTCTGAAGTAAGAAATACTTTTGTCCATAACGGCAAATACATAGCTCAGTTTTCACTATTACCTAGTGATGATAATAAACATTATGTTCCTGGATTGTCTATAACATTAAAAAATGTTTTCAATAAAGAGTTTCTTGATGAAAATAATTTAAACGATGATGATATGATTGATACGATTGAAACTTTTAATATAATTGATAAAAATATCAATCAATTAGAAACTATACTTGACAATGTTTTAAAGTAAAGTGGCGGTTTATGCCGTGAAAGGTGCTTGACAAAAAGCCAAAATGAAACATAATATCAAAAAAGAGAAAAGAAAGAACACAATTGTTCTTTCTTTGTCTTAATTGCCAAGAATAAATCATTTTGGCGGTTGTCAAGTTCACCATGGAATAAATAGCCACGATTAAATGGCTATACATAAAATTCAACACTCATATCAATAAGTGCTGGTTGTGGTTTGTTTTGAATTATCTTTTTCATTTTATTTTTAAGCATTAAAAAAGAGCCCTTATCGTTAGGACTCTGAAATGTTGGTGTATTGAATGTTATTTCTACTTTATCGTTATAAAGTTTAATTTGTTTTATTAAAGCATCAATTAGTAGTAATGGTTCTAATTTAAGTGCTTCTATGTAAAACTTTCGTATATCTTCTTCGCTTATTTTTATTGATGTTTTACTTCGTTCAACAAGAATTTGTCTTTCAACATCTTCAATCTGTTGTTCTAGTTCTTTCATTCGATTGTTAGTGGTTTTATTCACTACACCTTGTTCAACTGCTAACATAATGTTATTAAGTGTCATTTCGGCTTGTTTTTTGCTTTTAACAAGCATATTTAAGTTTGTATTGGTTTTAGGTGCGTTTTGCAAGTCCATTAGTTTCTTAACTATTTGGTCTTGCACTTTGTGTTTAGATAATTCAGTTATTATTGTGTTTAATAAATATTCTTCTAAAATATCTTGTCTAATTGTTTCTTTTATACAATTATTTCTATACTTTTTAATGCCGATACATTTGTAATAATTTATCTTTTTGCCAAGTCTTGTAGTGCCACTTTCTGCACTTATAGGCTTACCACAATAGCCACAAACAAGTTTATTTCTAAACAAGTAAACTGTTTTTACACTGCGTTTGCCATAATGATTAACTTTACTTCTTGCTTTAACTTTTGCAAAAGTTTCATCATCAATTATTCTTGGAAACATATTTGTATATACTTCATTATCTTTTGTATATTTACCGATATATCTTTCGTTTTTCAGTATTCCATAAATTGTATTTACTGCAAATGGTTTGCCATTTTTGTAAATACCTTTTTGAGTTAATTCTTCAATGATATTTCTTACAAATTTACCCATAGCATATTGTTTGAAGATATATTTTACTATATCTTCCTTTGTTTCATCAATTACAATTTTTCTACCATCAATTTTGTAGCCATAAGGTAGTCCACCGCCTTGGTAGTTGCCTTTAAGTCTAGTTTCGTGCATACCACGCTTAACCTTTTGTGCAAGTTCTGCCGAATAGTATTCCGCCATACCTTCAAGCAAACTTTCTAGAATTATTCCTTCTGGTGTGTCGGGTATGTTTTCCATTGCAGACAACAATTTTACACCATTATCTTTTAATGTTTTTTTGTATTTTGCGGTTTCGTATTTGTTTCTTGAAAATCTATCTAGTTTATAAACTATTACATATTGCCATTCGTGATTAGAACTCTCTTTTATCATTTTTTGGAAATCAGGTCTATTATCATTTGTTCCTGTCATTGCTCGGTCAATATATGTGTTGATTATAACTAAATCGTTTCTTTGAGCAAATTCTTCACACACTCTTAATTGTCCTTCGATACTTTGCTCGGTTTGACTATCACTCGAATATCTTGCATATATTACTGCTGTTTTCATATTTTTCTCCTTTAATTATTTATTTTTTGTCTTTCGACAGAGATAAGAAAAACGAAAAGGGCTTAATAGATTTTTACTTGTATTTTTTCTTTTATTGTCAAGGGTTGTAAAACAATACATTTTACCCTTGACAATAAAGAGTTTTCGTTTATCATCTCAAGGCGAAAGAAAAGTGTTTACTTGTATCAAGACAAGCACACGCTAGGATCCCAATTTTGAATTTTTACTCTCTAAAATATGGTTGTATAGAATGATTAAAAATTCTTCACTAAACACACCAATATCTATTTCATTTGTAAAAATAACTTTTAATTTTTGCATTTTTTAACTCCTTATTACGAAAATTTGGAATTAAAAAGGACATAGAAAAAACTTTGTTTTTCTACGCCCATAAAATGCAATCACTGGCTTTTATTTTTGGCTAAAAGCAAACCTATAAAAAATCTCGATTTACATTTTTGCGTTGTCTTTTTAACTCATTGTAAACATAACATAATCACTAAAATTTTAGAATGACATTGTATGACAATTACATATCTGAACAATGACTCATTTTGGATTTGATTTAACTTTATTTGACAAAATGTTAGTTTACAAAGAAATGTTAATACACATTTTTGGAAAATGCAATAAACTAAATCTATACTTTACATATACAAAATGTAAACAAAACCATAACTTTGTGTATCATTTACATACAACAAATGTATCAAGTAGGCAAAGAAAAAAGGCGGTTCACTTTTGCTTTAGCATGTGAACGCCTTTTTGCCTACTTGATTTTGTGAAATGTTTTTGCTTGCTGGCGTGTGCTTGTCTGCTGGAGCGAAGCGACAGCCTTGTATCAAGACAAGCACACGCCACGATCTCAAAATAAAAAATTTATTTAAAATTTTTCTTTAAAACACCAGACTTTTTGAAAATTTTATGTTATACTAGACACATATTAAAACGGAGAACAAAACAATGATCAGATTAGCAACTGTTTTTAGTGGTATAGGTGCAATAGAGCACGCTTTAGATAGAATGGGTTTGGAGCACAAACTTGTTTTTGCATGTGATAA